>Ga0209395_1000259_pt1 | contig 80189 bp, 66 predicted proteins | sample GOMGulsemesocosm_3_FD_184635 | JGI IMG/M metagenome (GOLD analysis project Ga0209395, IMG submission 184635) | Methane-oxidizing microbial communities from mesocosms in the Gulf of Mexico - GOM9D Gulf of Mexico (SPAdes) (version 2) | ecosystem: Environmental > Aquatic > Marine > Cold seeps...
TTTCCAATGAATACCAATAGAATTAGTTGCATCACCAGTCCAGTAGTTAAGGTGTTAAGAAGTATGAATCTACGAGTAACTAATCTGAAACAAATACGAGCTTCAGTTATCACATTATGGGTGAAGGAGCATAACCTTCGTAAAGCTCAAGTAATGTGCGGTCACAGATTCATATCAAGTACAGAAGCATACCTAAAGAACGACTATACAGAAATGCATGATGCTATTTCAGAATTCCATCCGATGCAATAATTAATAGTTGCTTTCTTTAAATTGAGATAGATAATTCTTAGCCTTTTCTAATAGTAGTTTGTTTTTATCAGAGTTAGAATTTTCTTCATGAAAAACTTCACCTTTTAATAGATACAATCTTGTAGTCCTTTTTGTTTTGTCGTCTTTGTTTTCTTCTATAGATGTTACTTGAATTAATTTTTCATTTTTATAATAGTAATACTCATCTAAAGTAATGCTACTATAATTATCATGACAGACTATCTTTTTTAGCTTTTTATCATCCTCACCATAATATTCATAACATTCAAACCCTCCAATATCATTATCACCGCTATCATCTGTTAAGACTCCCTCTATAACAGATGTAAGTAGTTCTTTATCATTATCTATAGTCCATATATGAGAATCAATTTTTATTATTTTAGAGCTCTTCTTTTTCCATTCTTTTAAACCAATAATGTCTTTCCTAATAGCTTTTAACCACTTATCTCCATGCTGTTTAGTTAGTTTATGAAACATACGATTATTGTATTCAATAACGCATTTGTAATTTGGAGCAATACATCCAAAGTCATATAAATGTACTTTATATTTTCGTTCAAATCGTTTGTCTGTATGATACCTAACTGGTGCAATTCCTCCTTGTAAGAATAGATAAGCAATACCTTTACTAAAATCTTCTGAAATCCACTCGTCTAACTCTACGCATGTTTCAATATTTGCGAACATTATTTTTGTAGCAATACTATTGTTTACTTGTTCGTCTGTTAAGTTTCCTCTTTGAGAAAAAGTAAATAATGAAACCAGTATCGTTAAATATGTAATAAATGTTTTCATGGGTTTATTTAAGATATTATAATATCGAACTACTTTTCACTTATTCAATTCCAAATTTCACATTGACTTCGCTCTTAATCTTTATTTTTTCAAATTCGATATCAATTGGAGCATTTTCATTTTTGGAGATACTAGCATAACCCCTAATCCTCACTCCAGAAACTCGACCTTGTAACATATTAGTTATATTACTATTTAAATCTGATATGAAAATAGCATTACCTAACTTTTGATTTAGAGGTTTTAGCATAGACTCTGCTTGTCTTTTTGCTTTAACTATAGCTTTTTGCTTTAACTCAATTTTCAAATCTTCAATTTTTGAGTATTTGGTTTTTTCCAAATTCACATTAGAAATTCCAATTGATTCAAGGCTAATAATTACTTTTCCAGCCGTTTTAGCATCATAAACTAAAAGAGAATAAGCTTTCCTTTTTTGAATATCTGTTTTACGTAAAAAATACTTTTTAAAGTTACTAGCTAAATCTGATAGAGTAAGCTGTTTTTCTGTGTCAATTCCTAGTGCTTTTAACTGACTATTCATTTTGTTTTCAAGTTCACCAACGGAAGTTCTTCCTTTTGTATCTTTTTCGGTAATCAATATAGATAAGTATATTCTGTCTGGGACAACTAGCGTGTCGACAATGGCAGTTGTTTCGATATATGGCTTATCAATAAAGTTTTTTGTTTGTGAATAGCTTTGAAAAGATAAAAGAATTAATAAAGCTCCAAAGATGATTTTGTTTATTTTGTACATGATATAATTTGTTTCTACGAAACTAGAATTATTTTAGATTCTTTGAAAGTTAGAATGAGTGAACTGCTTGTTTCAATTAGTAAAGTAGTTTAATAATGATATTTTTTCAAATTAATCAATAAAGTAAAACGTTTCATTAATTAAATTTTGGATAGCTTATTTTTCACTATTACTGTTTTGTTATTATCATCTCCAAAAACGTTAGAGTAAATATCTAAAGCCTTTTCATAATATTCCTTCGCCTTTAGTTTGTTATTTTGTTTGCTTTCTAAATCCCCGTATGTATCATAGATGTCTGCAAAAATATCATGATTTGAATCAAAAAATTCTTTATTTATTTTTAAAGATAGAAGTAATAAGTCCGATGCTTCAGAGTATTCTCCTTCTTTGATTTTTAAAGCAGCATGATTTAGGTATACAGTACCTATTGAAGGATGACTATTATCAAACACTTCTTTATATTTTATTATTGATTGATTAAATAAAGAATCAGCTTTTTTATAATCTTTTTCAGCCATTTTTACTAGTCCTAGTCCGTTATGAGCGGAGGCATCTGAAACACTTTTGTCTTTATCAGATTGATTAATTAAGCTTATAACTTCAGAATATAAAGAATCAGATTTTACATATAGTCCTATTGAGTAGTTTACATATGCAACACTATTAATTAATGGGCAAACGGATGGACTTATTAATGCATTCTCCCTAGCTATCTGTATAGCTTCGTCTGAGTTCTCTTTTGCCGAATCATTATTAGATAGTTTGATTTCTACATTTGCATACTCAGAAAGAACTCCCGAAAGCGACAGACTTTCATCGCCAAGCTCTTGCCTATAAGTATCAATTACTTTTAAATATATTTCTTCAGATTTATAATAGTCACCAAGTATATTATTTAATTGAGCAGAAAGATGAAGGTAGTTTGCATATTTTACACTTTCAGAAGAATATTTTGTGCTTATGATTGCCAACCCTTTATCCAAATGTTCTTTAGCTTTTGAGTAATCTGCCAACATTATATTTGTTTTTGTTAGAAGATAATGTACTTCTGCTATATTAAACGGAGAATCTATTCCTTTATAACAATCAAGTAATTCTGTAAAAATGGTTTTTGCATTTACATAGTTACTAATTTTATATTCATAAGCTCCTTCGTAATATTTAGAGTTACAGTATAACAAACCATCTTTGTTAGATTGTTTTACAGCTATGTCAATATAAATTTTAGCTTGTTCCAAACTATCAGTTGATAGATTATTTTTTATAATTGAATGGTAATTTCTTGTTATATCTTTTTCATCTTCTATAGAAACAACACTATCAAGCTCAAATAATTCTATTGACTTTTTGTAAATGATATTTGAGGAATAATACTCGTTATTTTTACTTAATGACTTAGCATAATTTTGATATAGTATAGCTAAGTTTGAATTCTTTTGTTCATTTAACGAACTATACTTTTCAATTGATTTAACAAAAAGGGAATCAGCAATATCATATTCTCCTTTGTCTCTATAACATAAGGCTAAATCATTAAGTAAATATGCTTTTTTTATCATCCAGTAATTAGAACTATGGTCAGATGTATTTAACCTTAATTTTGCTATTTGATATGCTGTTATAGCTTCATCATATTCATCTTCATCATATAACGCATCACCAAGACAATTATATGCTAAAAACAAATTTGAATATGTCTTTCCAATTCGGTCTAATTCTACATCGCCTTTATAGTTTTTTAATGATTTTTCTAACTTAAAATATACTGAGTCAATATCATAATTAACATCTTCTTCTTTAGTTGTATATGTATAATTTAAATCAGAAGTAAACTGCTTTAACCATATGATTCCTTCTTTGTTAGATTTCTCTGCATATTTAATTGCGGTCCACCAGTCATTTTCATCTAGGGCTTTTTCACATACATCTGAATAATCAATCATTTGTAGATTGTTGATAAGGGGGCTATCTCTGTTTAAGGCTTTTAAAACGTATCTGTAAGGCTTAAAGCTATATGGTAAGTATGTAAAGAAACTAAGTATTATAAAAATTATTCCAGACCTAATTATTATTCCCTTATATGCATTTACTATGTTTTTAGATTTTCTCTTTATCAGTAAATATATCCCTAAAGAGACCAATAAGACAATATTAAATATAGGTAGTAATTTGAAAATTATTGGGTTTGAAAGGTGAGTCCTGAACGGTAATGAAATTAATGATGTACCAAAGGCAACACCTGATAAAATAGCAATTATATTACTTATTTCATTTTTAGGATTTAATACTTGTTTTCCTTTTACCAAATAAAAAATAGATAAAATCAATATTAATAAGATAAACAAGAAATACTTACCTGGGAAATTTGGTAATAATTGTAATGCAAAGGAAAATGTTGCTAGACTTAACAACACTTTTTCAGTAAAATTCATAGCTAGTTTTATATGAAGTCTAAATTAGTAATTACGCATTAACTTTCTATGTTAAAAGCAATAGAACTTATCCACAACTTATTATCTTCGCTACACGTTCTTTAAAATACAAGTAGCATTAAAAACTACATTGGATGATACAGCGATTTTTCGTTAGCGGGGTAGTACTCCTTTGGACTGAAACATAAAGGGTATAACAATGTTATTACTGGACGTGACCATAAGTATGAATATAACGGTGTTGAGTTTAATGAAGACTTAGGTTATAACATGCATGAGATGGTATTGCGTCATTATGACCCAGCTATTGCTAGATGGGTAGGTATTGACCCAGTTACGCATCATAATTTTTCTCCTTATCAAGCATTTGATAATAATCCAGTATATTGGGCAGACCCAAGTGGTGCTGACGCTGTGTATAATTGGGAAGGAGAAAATGAAGGACAATATACTGATAATGGGGAGGTTGTTTCATTTGAAGATGCGATGGCTAGCAATGGATTTAATGCTGATGGAAGTGAAAAGAAAGATGATGATTCTGAAAACTCTCCGCCAACTGAATTTAAAAACGAAAAAGGAGAGACTATCGTAAAAACTGATGATGGAAGTGATGATATTTATATAATCACTAAGAAAAATGAAAACGCATTTTTAAATGCCTTAAGAAAAAATATAGGGGAAGGGAAAGATGATTCTGATAAAGAAAACAGAGAATTAGGCGTGAAATTTGGAACTATTTTCAGTTCTTATGGAGCTGAAATAAGAGGTGATTTTAATATGAAAATGGGATATACATGTGGTTACTTAGATACAACGGCAGCTTGTTTGTATTATGATGCTGTTTTACTCCAGGCAGATAGAGCCTCTTCATTTGTTCGAGTAGGTAAAAAGTTTGGAAATAAAGATAGGGAAAAAGGTTATATGAATAAACTTAAGCCATCTTTGTCAAATAAGTCTGCTCAATATAATATAAAAGACTACTATGATGCAATAGAGCTAAAAGATAGGTCAATAATAATTAACAAAAGAGGATTGTTTTAAATAATTAAAAAATGGGAAAAGAAAAAATAACAATAATGTTCTTAGGTCTTTTAAGCTACCTAATGATTGTAGATGTATTCTATTCGTTATCGAATATATCGCTATCAATACTAATTAATAACAATGTTAATATATCTAATAATTATGTTGTAATTCTATTATTAAGTGTTTTATTAACCTTCGTGTTTTTTAAAATTATAGTGTTTTTATTGGGAAAGGAAATAAGTGTTAAAGTGATTTTAGTTTGGTTAGTACTTTTTATCTTGATTAAGATTTTTCTCCGTTTTTCTAATATAAATTTAGGAGACTCAATGTTTGATAATGAATTATTAGAATTAGAAGATGGTTATAGAGTTAATATAGCTATAATAGACATATTTATAAAATATTGGTTGCTTATTATACCTTTTGCGTTGTCTATTTTTAAATTTAAAGCAAAAAAAATAATTAAAGATAATGGGGGAGAGTAATTGATGACTCAACAAACTCTAAACAACAAATTAAGGCAGCTCATATTGGGCTGCTTTTTCTTTTTATGACAACTATCATTTGATTGGTGGGATAGGCTGTTAGGATGGGGCTGAATGGGTTGTGTGGTGATAATAGACTCTAAGGCTATTCAAAATTTATAACTACATTAGTGCTATAATAGATATACACGTAATTACATTTACTATGATTGTTACCATACAATGAAAATAAAAGAACAAATATTTTTAGCCTTGCTATGTTTAATGGGAATGGTTTCATGCATAATTCCGAAAGAGGCTCGCATTCTAAAAAGGGAAACAAAAGATTGGAGAGAATCTTCAGTTGTACTTGAGGCGTATGCTGACTCTCCTTTATCAAGTTCTTTTTTGAAACTTCGTGAGAATGGAAAATTCGAGCATACTTCAAGTGGGCTTCTAAAATATTTTGAAGCTGGAACATGGATAAATAATCAAGACTCTCTAATTCTTTCATATTTAGACAACAAACAAAGCTTAACTCGTGAACAAAAGGTAAAAATTGACCGACAAAAATCAACATTGATATTTGAAGGTGATACCACTCGTGTACAAATGAGATTAAGAATAATGGTCAATAAAATATTTTAATTTACAACTATCATCTGATTGGTGGAAGAGGCTGTTACGGATGGGGCTGAATTGGTTGTGTGGTGGTGTTATTATAGTGTGGGTACAGTGGACGCTGGTGAGGAAGGCGTGAGGTTATAGTAACTTTACTTTAAAGCATTAATATTTCTTAATAAACAATCAACTGTAGCAAGTACATTATCTAAATTTGAATTCATATGTTTAGTTATTGATTTAATATGATTACAGTTATTGAAATGTTCTTTATCAGAATTATATGAAGTATTGTTTTCTGTTTTATTTTTTCTAATATGTTCTTGAGTAGCTTTTATGAACTCATCCTTCATCATATAGGGTTTTCTTGTTTCTAAATTATCTAATAAAGAAATTATAACAATGAGTTCAGTTAATTCCTTTTTATAAATTGATTGTAAATCTTCAATATTGAAACTTTTTAATAACCTCGCATTCATTGTTGGGTGCATATCTAAGGTTAATGAATTATAATCATATATAAGAATATCGTTTCGAATGATTCCAATCTCCTTTTTCATTAATTCACATCCTTCAATTACTACATCATTTAAGAAAGTAGAAATAGCTTTCTTGATTTTACTCTTTTTCCTTTTCAATAAATAGGCTTGAACTAAAATTGAAAAAAACGCACCTATAAATGATGCAATAATAAGTTTTAAGTATTCGGTCATAAATATTTTTTTGATTTGTAATAACTCAATATTGTCTAATATAATATTTCTTCAAGAAAAATATCATCTTTCTAATTATTACTTGATTAGTTGTGTGGTGATTATGGATATATTGGTAACGTTTGACGCTGTTGAGGAAGGCATGAGGTTGTTATGGGGTCACTATTTGTAGTGATTAGAATATACCGTAATGTGGGTATTGTAGTTGCTTTGTGAGAAAAGTATTTTTACATTAATTTTTAATATTATTTATATGGCAATACAGTTAATCTGGGGTAATTGTACTAACGATGTTTGGTGTGATTTTATAAACTTAAACTTAGAACATGAAATATTCAATGATTTAAAAGGTGTATACATTATTTGGTCTGGTGAAATTCCAGTAAGGTTAGGTAGTGGAATAATAAAAGATAGAATTTATGACCATAGAAATAACCAAGAAATTTTAGATTTTGCTGATTTAAAAGTTACTTGGGCTGAAGTGTCTGAAAATTCGATGGAAAATGTTGAGAAATATTTAGCAAACGTTCTTCAGCCCGAAGTTGGAGAAAGGTTTCCAGACAAACAACCAATTGAGGTAAATCTTCCTTGGAATTAAAACCTAGTTACAACTTATAAGGCAGCTGATAATGAGTTGCCTTTTTTATTTTAAATAGAATAGATAATATGTCAGACTCAAAACGGGTAGAAAAAATAATTTCGTTTTATAAAGAAAAATTTCCATTATTAACACTTGGTATATACATTATTGGTTTTATATACTTTGTCGTTTATTATTTTAGGTTTGATATAAACATTGTAACGTTTGCATCCTTAACGGATATACTTTTATCAATGTTAAGTTTTGCTGTTATTGTTTCATTATTCCTTTTTATAATAGATGTATGTTTAAGAACCTTAATAACTATATTTATTGGTAGTCCAACCCTTAAATCTTATGATAATATAAAATTTGATGAGCTTTCAGAACCAGTTAAAAAAGAGATTGGTAGTTCAATACTTCAGCCCTTTAATAATATAAGTCTTGATTGGCTTTCTGAGCCAGTTAAAAAAAGTATTACTCAGAAGCATGAGAAAAAAATGTCCAAGATTAAAATCGTAATAGGTGCAATTATAGCTCTAGCTTTATGGTTTACAAATATTGGATACATTTCAATAATCATGTTTATGATTTTACTTGTATTAAGTATGTATAACATTACAAAATCGAGTAATAAAGATATTGTATATAAAGAGGCTGTAAACATATTACTTTTAATGTTAGTTCTTATAATTACAATATTTTCTGCTTTTACAATGTCAAATGATGTCGTGGAAAAGGAGCGTGATTTTTACGCTAAGAGTATTAAGTTTAAAGTAGATGGGAAGAATTATTCTACAATGAAAAATGATACTGATAGATATAATTTCATTGGAGAAACTTCAAACTATATATTCTTGTATGACTTAAAGTATAAAGGGTCATTAATCTTCCAAAAATCTAGTTTAAAGGGTGTAGAAATATATAAAAGGGATTTACATTTTGGATTTTAGAGTATTGTCAATCCCACACATTAATAATCTGTTTTGGTACAATAATTGAAGATGACTATGATAGATATGGATAACAAAACGCTAATACAAAAACTAATACTCGAAATTCTTGCGTCTGATAATATTGACAATAAAAGAACCATTCGTAATCAAGTAGTTGAGCTATTTAAAGACTCTAAACTCGTAAATCATACTCCAGTAGCAATTAGGTTAAATACGTTATTAGAACTCAAAGAAACGATTGATAACTATATCACTCATGACAATACGGCAACAAGAGAAGCCTTGAAAAACATGTATTCATTTGTCAGTCAGTTATTATGTGATGATGTGAAAATTGCTGGGTAAATCCTTATTAGGCAAACTAATATTATTTATTGGTGGTGTTGTAAAACATTTTTTGCTTTAGTTTTTATCATATGAGAAAATAAATCTTTCTGAACATTTTAAAAGGAGTTCATTTACTTTCCTTAATAAATTTACATTCTCATTTGTTATTTTAATTATCTCATTGTCAAATTGATGATGATTAGAAAAAGTAAAACAACATCTTTTAGTAATAGGGAAAGTAATATTTTCAATTTTTAGATTTTCTGAAGCTGAAATCAATATGGGAGTATCGGATGTTTTATAATTCTCATTAATACCTGAAACCCAAAGTGTTTTACTCATTTTCCTTAGCTGAGTTGTAATATTATTTACAAATTCATCAATGAAATGATATTCCGATTTTAAAATTCTTTTTTCATTAAGATTTTGTCAAACTTGAGTATTGTCAATAGCAGATATCACAAATAGGTTATGAATCAGATTTGTTAAAACATTTAATTCTATTTTTTCTTTATAAACCTCCTCTCCTAAATTAACGAAGCTATGTATTAGCGGAGCTAAGATTCGCTCGTTATATTTTTCTATTAATTTGTCTAAAAATTTTTCAGTTTCAATATTTGGATTACAAAATATTTGAAGTAGTTCAGGTTTAGAATCATAAATATTTTTTTCAAACCCAATCTTATTTATTGGTAAGCTATTTCCTTTTGCTAAATAATCATTTCTTTCTTTATCAAAAACAAAAACGTTACCATTGTTACTAAAATTCTTTAGATAATATTGTGGAACAAAATGTTGGTTTACGCATTCCATTTTTTAAATTAAAACGAAAGTTTTATCTCCGACGAGACTATGTAGTTTCGCAATTAAATATTTCAAAGTAATTAAATTTTGAAGTTCAATCTCTTCAGGTTTTCCCCAAGAAAAGATTACACTCTTGATTATGGAGCTATGGGGTGAATTTGAACACTCTTACCTAACCATTTTTTTAATTTCGTATAGATTCTCTGTTGATCTTCAGGGGAAAAATGCTTAATTCTTGTACTGTGGGATCCTTCTTTTAGAATCATCTTTAAAGCGTCAACAGTTGCTTTTGGAGTTGGAGCACAAGCTCCCCAAGTATCATACCCTCCGTAGATATATAAAATATTATCCCCTTTATTTTCTACATAGTCACGCACTTGTTTTATGTAATTAGGATTATAGGTAAGATTAGTGTTTTTAGGAGCAAAGCGATTATTTGAAGTGCTTTTTACAATGGTTAATAAATCAGCAACTGGAGTAAAATCAAACCCATAATAACCCAATTCAATCATATGTTGGTAATAAGAGGGTAATAATCTGTGAAATGTATAATCATCATAAAAGCTAATACCAACAATTTTATTCATGTAATCAAACAATTCTTTTGAACTTGCGTTCTTATTGGGAATTGAGCTACAATCTCCTCCCCACTGCCAAAAAGAAAAAGAAAATTCTAAAGCGGCATATTCTAAAGCTTCTTCAATAGAAACTTTTGTAAAGGACATTTTTTTTGCTGTAGCATAGGTTTGTATTTCTTTTTGAACTGCATTTTTATTCTTCAATAACAATCGTTGAAAACGAGTTACTTTAGCTCTGCATTCTGGAGTACTTACACTATTAATATGTTGTGTTGTTCTAGGGTCTTCTTGAGTGTTTATTAATGGGGCTACATAAGGTACTGCAACATCTACATCATTTGGATATTTCGATTTGTAAATTAAAGTTGTTTCTCCTCCTTTACTAATTCCAGAGCTGATCCACTTTCCAGTGTAAAGTGTTTTTAATCGCGTTACAATATTATGATAATCTTCTATTGCTTGGTCATTTTTCAAGTATTCCCACGGTGTAGGTTCGGGCCTAGATTTTCCATAAAAACGGTACTCAACAAGTACTTGGTTTCCTTTTAATATTTTACTCATTTCTTTAGCTCCTAAATAAGCTTGATAACCTTCTGTTTCTATAACTGTAGGTAAATCAAATCCGTTATGCGATAGGTATACATAATGTTTAAATGTTCCTTTTGATAAATCAGAATGGTCTAAAGGTTCCTCTAAAATTAATTGATAAGTAGCTTTAAAACCTTCAAAATTTTCTGTTTCAGAAATTTCTGCTTTAGGAAAAACAGCTTGTATTTTTTCAATAAATTTTTTTGGGGTTGATACTACTGTTGTTGGGACAGTTTTACAAGAGGTTATTACCAACAATAGGATAATAAAAGGAGCTATTAATTTTCTCATTATAATCGGACTTTAATTTTTTTTATAAAATTACAATCAAATGTCACTATAGTAGTGATACTATTTTAACACAAGCTTGTATTATTATTACAACATTGAGATAAAATCGTATAAAAAAAATGAAATAGCTTATTTTTAAATATTATTTCGATTTTTTTATGAAGATACCCTATATCAATTCCGATGCAATAGAGAAAAGCACAGATTTTAAAGAATTAATTAAAACGATTCGCGCTGCTTTTAAAGAAAATACAATGCAGATTCCTATGCGTCATCATCATGATTTTCCTAATCCGGAAATTGGAGAAGACTCTACATTGTTATTAATGCCAGCATGGAACCCTAGTAAAGAAGCTGGAGTTAAAATAGTTACCATAAGCCCGAAAAACGGGCAATTTGATTTGCCTTCTATTCAAGGAGCTTATATTTACTTAGATGCTACAAATGGAGGTATAAAAGCAATTTTAGAAGCCAAAAACTTAACAGTTAAAAGAACCGCAGCAGCATCTGCATTGGCATCTTCTTTTTTATCTAGAGAGGATTCGTCTTCACTATTAATGATAGGGACTGGAGCTTTATCTGTTAATTTAATTAAAGCGCATGCTAGTGTTAGGCCTATCCAACAGGTGTATGTTTGGGGACGTTCTTTTGAAAAGGCTGTAGCAATTTGTGAAGAACTGAAAGATGAAAAATATACTGTACTACCTATACATAAGATTGAAGATAAAATCACTGAAGTAGATATCGTTTCTTCAGCAACTTTATCTAAAACACCATTAGTATTAGGTAAGTTATTAAAAGAGGGACAACATATTGATTTAGTGGGAGCATATAAAAAAGATATGCGCGAAGCTGATGATGAAACTATTTCAAAAGCTTCTGTTTATGTAGATACTTTTCAAGGAGGATTAAAGGAAAGCGGAGATATTGTAATACCTCTTAACAATGGAATTCTTAAAGAATCAGATGTTAAAGCAGATTTATTTGAATTATGTGCTGAATTAAAACAAGGAAGACAAAATAATGATGAAGTCACTGTATTCAAGTCTGTTGGTCATGCATTAGAAGATTTAGCGGCTGCGACTTATTATTTTAATAGATATATTAACCAAAATAGTATTAAGATGTCACACTGAGCTTGTCGAAGTGTTATTTAATAGTAAAAAGATGAAAAATACCTATCAAAATATTTTAAACAAAACTAAGTTCACACCCAATAAAGATTGGTTGCAAATAAAAACTATTGATATGCATACTGGTGGAGAACCTCTTCGTGTGATTGTTGATGGTTTTCCAGAATTAAAAGGGAACTCAGTTTTGGAATATAGGCGTTATTGTAAAGAAAACTATGATGAATTACGTACCGCTTTAATGTTTGAACCTCGTGGACATGCTGATATGTATGGATGTATTTCACTGCCACCTAATGATGATGAAGGTGATTTTGGAATCATCTTTTTGCATAACGAAGGATACTCTACAATGTGTGGTCATGCGATAATTGCTATTTCTACCCTAGCTGTTGAGATGAATTGGATTAAAGTTCTGGAAGGCCAAAATATCATTAAAATAGATGCTCCATGTGGAAGAATCACTTCTTTTGCTCATGTGAAAAACGGAAAGGTAACTGGAGTTCGTTTTTATTGTGTACCTAGTTTTGTGATAGGTTTAGATAGAACTGTAGAAGTGGATGGAATTGGAAAAGTGACTTATGACTTGGCCTACGGTGGTGCTTTTTATGCCTATGTAGATATGAATAAAAATAATTTTGATTTCGATTTAAGCACGGATTCTTACAGAGCTTTGATTACTAAAGGAATGGATATAAAGCATGCTGTAATGGATGCAGATAAAGAAATACTTCATCCTTTTGAAGATGATTTAAGCTTTTTATACGGAACAATATTTATTGGAGATTCTGATAAAGAAAATATAGATAGTAGAAACGTATGTGTTTTTGCTGAAGGAGAGGTAGACCGATGCCCAACAGGATCTGGTGTTTCTGGAAGAATGGCAATTCACAAAGCGCGAAAAGAAATTAATTATGGTGAATCCATGACTATAGAAAGTATTACGGATTCGGTATTTAAAGGTTCGGTAGTTTTTGAAGAAGATTACGGTTCGTTCAAAGCTGTAATCCCTCAAGTAGAAGGAACAGCATATATAACAGGAATGCACACTTTTGTAATTGACCCTAACGATCCGATGAAAAATGGATTTATTTTAAGATAATATATGAAACAAATTAGCACATACGCACTACTTGTAATCTTCTTAATTGGATGTAAAGAAGAACAAAAAGAAGTTATTAAAACTACTCATTTAGAATTCAGTAAAAACAGTTTAGATTATAGAATCACACCTAAGGATTCATTAGATAAATCTGGCTTAATGTTTTCTGATCAAGGCGCTTGGTTTGCCTATGGTCTTACAGATACAGAGATCCCGCTACCAGGCTTTTCAGGCCCTTTCCTTATGACCCAACAAAACGGAATTTGGAGTAGTATGAGTTTATCTAGACTCTCATTAACTACTGGTATTCATAATAACAAATTAATTAACCCCAAGAATGATTTAGTTCAACAAGAAAGTCATTCAAGTCATTTAGAGCAAGTTTTTAAAAATAAAAACATTGAACTAAAGCAACAACTAGTATTTCTATCAGGACATACAGCATTTCAAAAAATGACCATTACCAATGTTTCTGATAAGAGTATTCAAATTAACGCAAGTGTTCAAGGAGGAGTTGATGATATTGGTCTTTCCATGTCTAATGAAAGGGGTGTTGTAAAATTAACTTCTTCTAAAAGCAACGCTATTGGTTATATACAAAGTGCCAACGAAATTGAAAGAATTGATATTCTGGATGATCATAAATTTTATGGTATGGATTTTAAAAGTTTTGATCTAAAACCAAACGAAATAAAAGAAATAGTCATTTCTCAAAGCTTTATTTTTCCGGAGTATTCTTGGGAAATAGAAAAGGAGTTAATTTCTAAAACTAATTTTGATCAAGTTTTACAGAAACGAATCAAAGAAAAAGAAGATCAATTAAATCAGGCTTTTAATCAACTCAATTCTAATTTCTCAGATTCTCTTTCAAAAATTGCAGCCGCTAAAAGTTTATTAACACTACAAAACAATTGGCGCATTCCGACTGGAGAAATTAAAAAGCAAGGGCTATTTCCTAGTTATCATTACAAATGGTTTCACGGTTTTTGGGCTTGGGATAGTTGGAAACATGCAGTTGGATTATCCTACTACAATACTAGCGTTGCTAAAGACCAAATGCGACTCATGTTTGATTTTCAAAAAGAAGACGGTTTTATTATTGATTGTGTGTTTAGAGATACTAGCATAGAAAAGCATAATGAACGAGATACAAAACCTCCTTTAGCTGCCTGGGCAGTAGCTAAAATTTACGAAAAAGATAAGGATGTCGCTTTTGTAAAAGAGTTGTATCCTAAACTAGTAAAATATCATAATTTCTGGTATACTAAAAGAGACCATGATCAGGATGGATTATGCGAATACGGTTCTACAGACGGTAGTTTAATAGCTGCCAAATGGGAAAGTGGTATGGATAATGCCATTCGTTTTGATAATTCAAAAATTTTAAAAAATGGTAAAAATGCCTATTCCCTAGATCAGGAAAGTGTCGATTTAAACGCTTATCTCTATGCAGAGAAATTGTATTTAGTAATTTTAGCAAATGCTTTGCATAAAACAAAAGAAGCAGCTCAATACAAACAAGATGCAGAAGGACTAAAAGTTAAAATCCAATCGCAGTTTTATGATGCTAATGATGGATGGTTTTATGATACTAATTTAGAAGGAAATCATTTTATAAAAGGAGAAGGTAGTGAAGGGTGGACGGCTCTTTGGGCTAATGCAGCAACCCAAGAGCAAGCTGAGGCTGTTAAAAATAAAATGATGAACCCAAATAAGTTCTTTACTAAAGTTCCTTTTCAAACTATGAGTGCAGATCATGAAAAGTTTAATCCGTTAAAAGGATATTGGAGAGGACCTAATTGGTTAGATCAAGCTTATTTTGGGGTAAAAGGATTGCGTAATTATGGTTTTAATAAAGAAGCCGACAAAGCCACTCAGCAAATTTTAAAAGGAGCTAAAGGACTATTAGAAAAAGGACCATCTATTAGGGAGAATTATCATCCTATTACGGGTAAAGGTCTGAATGCTGAAAATTTTAGCTGGAGTGCCGCTCATGTTTTAATGTTATTAATAGAAGAATAAATAATGAATTATTCAAACTTAAAAATATCAATTGAACAAGCTCAAGAAATTCTTTTTGAACTATTCGATATTAAGGGAGTCGCTTCTGAACTTCCTGGAGAAGTAGATTTTAATTTCAGAATTAAAATTGAAAATGAAGAAGGATATATTCTTAAGATTTCACGTCCTGATGAAGATGAAAGTTATTTAGATTTTCAACAAAACCTTTTGCAATACGTTGAACAAAATGGGCAACATTTAATTGCTCCTAAAGTTATAAAGGACAAAAAAGGAAACGGTATTTCAGTAATTACTGACAGCTCAGGAAATAAACGAAATGTCCGTTTGTTGTCATGGGTTTCCGGAAGAGTGTGGAGTAGTGTAAACCCACAGTTAGAACAACTACGCTTTAGCTTAGGAGAAGAGTGTGGTAAATTAACCCAAGCGTTACAAGGATTCACACATCAAGAAGCAAGTAGAGAATTTGTTTGGGATGTTGCACAGTCACTTTGGACTAAGGAACATATAAACCTTTTTTCTGTAGAAGATAAAGAAACAATAGTACGTTTTCAAGGGTTGTTTGAAAGAAATTTCGAGGAGTATTCCAAGCTCCGAAAATCAGTGGTACATAATGATGCTAATGATAATAATGTAATTGTTTCACCTGCATTAATCAATCCAAAAGTAAAAGCAGCTATTGATTATGGTGATGCGATTCACACGCAAGTAATCAATGATGTAGCTATAGCAACTGCCTATGCCATCATGAATCATAATGATGTGTTAGAAGCTGCTTTGCCAATAGTTAGCGGCTATCACTCCACCTTTCAATTAAAAGAAGAAGAGCTAGCACATTTGTATACGGCTATAGCTATGCGATTGGTTATTTCAGTTACCAAATCGGCTATTAATAAAATTGAAGAACCTGATAATAAATATCTACTAATAAGTGAGAAGCCTGCTTGGGAAGTATTAAGAAAATGGCAGAAAATTAGCCCAGACTTTGCGGGATATAGTTTCAGACAAGCTTGTGGATATACTCCACATCCTAATGAGGAGAAATTTAATACTTGGACAAACAAAAACAATATTAAACTAGCGGAACTTTTTCCGTCAGTTTATAGAAATGATATATATAATTTAGATTTAAGTGTATCAAGCAAAAAGTTGGCATTTAATTCTGATTTTAATGATGGTGATTTTTTTCAATTTAAAATTGATCAACTCCAAAAAAAGAATCCTACTAAACTGATTACCGGAGGATATTTAGAGCCTAGATCGGTATATACTTCTAGTAATTATGATAAAATTGGAAACAAAGGGCGTGAAAGCAGAAGCATTCATTTAGGAATAGATTTTTGGTTGCCTGCACAAACTCCTGTTCATGCATTAATTGATGGCGAAATTGTAACTGCTGTTAATGATGAAGTTGATAAAGGCTATGGAGGATTAATCATCTTAAAACATCAAACAGAAAATTTTGAATTCTTCACACTTTACGGACATTTATCAGTAGCCAGTGTATTGGATAAAAAACAGGGAGATACAATTAAGAAAGGGGATTGCATAGGGTATTTAGGAAGCTCAAATGAGAATGGAAATTGGGTGTCTCACTTGCATTTTCAAGTATTATTATCTAGGTTAGATATTAAAAATGACTTCCCTGGGGTGGCCTATCATAACCAAATTAATGTTTGGAAAAGTATATGCCCAGACCCGAATTTATTATTTAAAAATGAAACGCTTAATAACACAGAAACAGTTTCTAATAACGATTTAATACATTACAGAAAACAGCATTTAGGAAAGGGTTTAAGTTTACAATATAAAGTACCTATTAAAATGGTGCGAGGGGCAGGACAATATTTGATTGATCAATACGGAAGAAAATATTTAGATACCGTAAATAATGTAGCCCATGTAGGTCATGAGCATCCTGCTGTAGTTAAAACTGGTCAGGAACAAATGTCCTTACTAAACACCAATTCACGCTATTTGCATGAAAACATTAATGCTTTAGCGAAGGAACTTATTGAAACCTTACCGCCAGAATTAAACGTATTGCATTTTGTGAATTCTGGTAGTGAAGCCAATGAATTAGCAATACGTATGGTGAAAGCTAATACTGGAGAACGTGATATTATCGCTTCGGAAGTTGGTTACCACGGAAATGCAAACATGTGTATTGATGTTAGTTCTTATAAATTTGATGGAAAAGGAGGAAAGGGCGCTCCAGAACACACACATATTTTTCCATTACCAGATGCCTTTAGAGGAAAATATAGAGGAGAGAATTCAGGAAAAAAATATGCTGATGAAGTTCAAAAACAAATTGATGTTGTCCATGCTAAAGGTCGTGGAGTAGGAGCTTTTATTATAGAACCGATTATTAGTTGTGGTGGACAGATAGAATTACCAAAAGAATTTTTAACACAATCATATAAAGCTATTCGAGCTGTTGGTGGATTGTGTATTTCTGATGAAGTGCAAACTGGTTGCGGACGTATGGGTAAAACCTTCTGGGGATTTCAGTTACATGATGTAGTTCCGGATATTGTTACCATAGGGAAACCTTTAGGGAATGGTCATCCAATTGCTGCAGTAGCTTGTACGCAAGAAGTAGCCGACAAATTTGCTAATGGTATGGAATACTTTAACACTTTTGGAGGAAATCCAGTATCCTGCGCTATAGCTACTGAAGTATTGCGAACTGTAAAACGAGAACAACTTCAAGAGAATGCTTTGGAGGTAGGGGAGTTTTTAAAAACTGAATTGAAAAAGTTAGCTAAAGAATTTCCAATTATAGGAGATGTTCGCGGACAAGGTTTATTCCTCGGAATTGAACTAGTAGATACTAATTTAGAACCCCTTGCTGAGCAAACCGATTACTTAGCCAACCGTATGAAAGATCATGGTATTTTAATGAGTACGGATGGACCAGATCATAATGTGTTAAAAATTAAACCACCAATAGTATTTACTCAAGAAAATGCTGAGGAGTTACTATTTTATTTACGAAAAATCTTTACCGAAGATTTCATGAAGCTATAAAATTACATTTATGAAAAAACTACTATTAATTTCTTGCACCGTACTCATGTTATTTTCTTGTAGTACAAGTACAGAACAAGAGGATAAAACCGCGATTATTACAGTTATGAAATCTCAAGAAAAAGCATGGTCAAGACATGACTTGGAAGGTTTTATGGAAGGGTATTGGAAATCAGATTCCTTAAAATTTTATGGGAGTAGTGGCTTAACGAAAGGTTGGGAGAAGACTTTAGCTAATTATAAAAAAGGTTATCCAACAAAAGCGAATTCAGGTACGTTAAATTTTAAAATTAATGATATTTCAAGGATAGATAAATCCTCTTACTTTGTAATGGGAGAATATCATTTAAAAAGGGAAATTGGTAATGCTAATGGTGTATTTATGATAATTTTTAAACGCATAAATGGCGAATGGAAAATTATTGCAGATACTTCGTGCTAACTATAAGTTTAGAAATATTACGGTTTAGTTCAAGCTTTTTAAAATTGTAGTTAATTGGGATTTTAGTCGTTCTTCATCTATTGGCTTAAATACTATTAGTAATGGATTTACCTCTTCAATTCGTTGTTTAGTTGTTCTGTCAGAGTTGCCTGTGATAAAAACGATAGGAGTTGGGTAATTTTTGTTGATGAATTTAGCCGTATCTACACCATCTCTATCACCTCTTATTCCTAAGTCCATTAATACCAAATCTACTTTTTTATTTTTAAGAATATTTTCAATAGCATTAGAAGACTCTAATGTATCAACCACCTCACAATTCATTTCTAAAATGATGTCTTCTAAATACATTTGAATGATAAAATCGTCTTCTATAATCAGAATTTTTTTACTCATACAGCTAACTGATTAGTTCCGTAAAATTTAATATATAATGAGTTCCTTTTTTGGAGTTATCTTGTTCAATTTCCCCTCCCAATTGTGAGCTCAGGCGGTTGATAAGTTTAAGACCTAAAGATTTTTTTGTAGTTGAGTTGCTGGTTTCTGATATACCAACGCCATCATCTCCAATTTTTAAGATGTAACGCATCCCCTCAATTTTTTCTATATTAACAGAGATTATTCCGGAATCATTATTCTTAATCCCGTACTTAAGGGCGTTGGTTACGATTTCATTTATAAGTAACCCCAAAGGTACTGCGGTATCTATATTCAAATTAATATCATTTGATTGAAGCTGAAGAGTAATGTTGTTGTCTACTCCTTTTATCGAGTTAATAAGATGTTTTATTAATTGTTGTAAATAATTGCCATATTCTATTTTTGAAAACACTTCTGATTGATACAACATTTCATGGATGGTTGCCATTGAGTTGATACGATATTGACAGGCATTGAACTGTTCTTTAATAGCATAATTATTATTCGTGTTCGCTTGTAAGCTTAACAAACTAGTAATTATTTGCATGTTATTTTTAACCCTGTGATGCACCTCCTTCAAAAGCGTTTCTTTTTCTAGTAAGGAGTTTTGTATTTTGGCTTCCGTTTTTTTAATTTCTGTTAAGTCTCTCCATATTGTATTTATCAATAGTCTGTTTTGGTATTTTATAGCAGATAGCCATACCTCAACAGGAAAATCCTCTCCATTTGCTTTAGTGTGTATCCATTCAAAACGATGACTCCCATTACTTATGGCGAGGTCCATCATCTTTTGAGCTTTTTCAAAGGATAATTGTCCATCTGGTTGTCTTTCAGGAGATAATTCGGAAGGGTGAGTGTTTAAAAATTGATTTTTATTTTTATAGCCTAACATTTTTACAACAGCATGGTTGCAATCGGTAAATGTATTGTCTTCAATAACCAATATAGCATCTTCAGACAATTCAAAAAGCATTTCATAACGTAAGGATTTTTCCGTTAGTATTCTGTTTTCTTCTTTGAGAGCGGCTAGTTGATTTGTCAATGATTCTACTTCCATGTTTATTCAATATAAATTAGTAGGATAACTAATATAGTAAAATTCTTCCTAAAGATCATGAAATTGCTTGGGTTGAATTTGTATTGCAAAAAAAAGCATATGTAGTAGATGATTCTTTATTAGTTGAGAATAACTACTGATGTAGAAATCAAAAATAATAATGTTCAACGAATCATTCATTCTACACCTAGAGGTTACCGACAGATAACGACTTAGGGGATGGTGTGAATAAATGGGCGAAAAATTTAGCAAGACGCTAGTTATATTTTTAAGCTGAATTAATTGAAGAACTTAAAGAAGTAAACAATGAGTTAAAAATGATTTCGACAGGTCTTGTTAACAAAATAAACCTCAGCAAATACCTGCTGAGGTTTATGGTTTTATTTAATTAACATAAGGACCATTCTGCATTTATGACTTCGTCTTCTCCAGCTCCTTTTGTTTTTATAACTAATAGATTCTGAAATATCCGTTTTTGGTAAATGCACATGTACAATAAAATTATCATTTGGGTGATCATCAATTGTTTTAAGCGCTTCATTCAATCCTGAAAGCGTGTGTATTCCAATTCCTCCAAAAGCATCTGGGAGTTTTACTCATCTCTTAATTGTTATGAAAATCAAACGCTGTTTTTTCAACCTCAGTTTTAGCATCCATGCCAACTGGTGTTTCGTTTACTTCTAAAGCAGCTCGAATTCCAGATTCAATAGCTCCTTCAATCCACGCATGTTTAAGTGACGTATGTTCTCCAGCAAAATGAGCTTTTCCGTCCCATTCAGGTTCTTCTATAGCGCCTTGTAACAGATTTAACTGACCAGGAGAAAATATTGCTGCTTCACCAAATGCATATGGATTCTGCATCCATGATACGGTGGCAGCACCTTTTATTCCATCAACATAATTTGCTTTTTCTGGAGCGTTTTTATCAAAAACAGAGAGCCCAATAATTCTTTTTTGTTCTTCTTTATCGTCTGGAGCGTGAGCAATAGCTATATTTTCTAACGCATAGATATAACGATCTTTATGACTCATAGAATCCCATTTTCTAGCATCATCTGCCCAACAATAACATGCCAACATTAAACCATGTCCGTCTTTACCGATATCCTGACTTGGATAATAAATAAAGCGATTTGGTAAATCGGTTATGGTTCCCCCACCAACAATATTGTACGGAGCTTTTTCCCACCAACGCTCTTTAAATTCAATTAATACTTTTGTAGCGGCATCGTAATGTAATTCACGAATGGCTTTTCTTTTCTCTTGCTTAAATTTTGGCCAAACATGAACCATTCTGAAAGCAGAAAACGGAATGGTAACAATAACCTCGTCAAACTCCATTTTACTAACAGGATTTTCATGAGTAGCAAAACCTCTCTCTTTGTAGTATGAAGCTTCTCTTTTTTTCTCTAGTTCAGTAGATATTCTTACTTTTCCGTCTCGCATGTATAAATCAGTAACACGAGTATCTAAATGAGTAATTTCTGCCAGCTCATGCTCTTTGTAAAAAGACTCTGTAATAACATCTGTTCCGCCAACTACTTGCCAAAATACAGTGTCGTCTTTAATAATATTAGCTTCTATAAAACTCTGAATAAAATCATAAGACATACGAGATTCAAGGTTCTGTAATACACCTATCATTTCTATAGCATTCTCAGAATAGTTAGTGTATTCCTTTAGAAAACGACGCATAGAGTACTCTCCTAATTTCTCAATCAATACTGGCCAGTTTTTCTCTGGATTAATGGCAATAAATTGTTTAAGAGGCGCCATTGCATTTTCAAGTAAAGTTCCAGCAGTCTGATTCTCATCAAGGTTTTTTGAAGCTGGGTCAATGTTTTCTTGTAAATGATAATCTAGCAATTCATTAATATTTGCTCCTGGCTTATTGTATGTGCTTTGAAGTATATGATTGTAATTTGCGAATATAAAAGAGTTACGTGTTTTCTCAGGAAACGTATCACTTGTACGTTTATAATCTTCTTTTTTGTTTAGTAAGGCTTGCTTTTCATCTACAGGAACATAATAAAAAGGTTCTAATGGAACGTTCAATTGTTTGCAATATTCCATTACCATATAATGAAAATCTGGTAAGCGCATAGCGCCCGCTTCAGCATATAAGCTATTGTCTTCCCAGTATTTCTTATCAGGAGAATTACGAAAGGTTTTTACTCTACCACCTATACGCGTGTTAGCTTCTACAATAGTAACATTATGCCCCGTTTCTTGTAATATAGATGCAGCAACCATTCCTGCCATTCCTGCACCAACAACCAATACATCTTTCTTTTTTCCTTTAGGTTCAGGGAATCCTGATTTTATATAATCTAAGTATTTTTGAACTACTGGATCATTTTTTTCGTCCAATAAACTGTGCAAATATGTTTTCATTTGATATTATTTTTAAGTTGCTCCAAAATAAAATTAATATCACTCGATGCTATGGGTATTTATACCTGTTTTATAACACAGGAGTATATTTTTTTAACGTTTTAACTCTTAATTATTTGAATAAGGATTTGCATTTTTATCCCAAGTTAAACTTGTGGTATCTCTTGGTGTAGACGGACTGTTGGGCATGGCTTTATAATAAGGGTCTCCTTTATCATAACCCATAGAAGTTAATTTTACCTCTCCATTACTCATAATATCTATTTTAGAATAGCCAAAAAAGGTTGCAGACCCAGGACTACCACTATTTCCAGCAATTATTTGATAGGTGCCCTCTCCTCCAGGTTGCATACGCTGGTAATCATGTAAATGTGCGGATAGCATGGCTACCACATGTGTTTCGTTTAATTTGGGCCATAATACTGGTCCTTCAGACAAGCCGAGATGTCCTGTTTCGGGCCTTCCGCTAACATAGTAAGGCTTATGTCCTAAAACAAATACATGGTCAATGGTAGGGTCTTTTTGGTACTGTGTTACTTTATCAATAATCCATTGTGTAGGTATTTGTCCTTCTAAACCATATGGGTTTTGAACGGTTGGTTCGTTATAGGTATCTGTATTCATTAAAACAAAACCTACATTTTCACGAACAAAAGAGAATGTCATCTGGTTGTTAATACTATCGGTACCTTTAATATGATCTCTATCTGCTGGCATGAAATCTTTCATATGATTCATCCATATTTTTGTAGCTCCTTTTAACGGCCATTCATCATGATTAGCCACCTTGTAATCATGCCAAAATAACATTTCATGGTTTCCTGGTATTGCGACCATTTCTATGTTGGAGTCGCTTATTTCACTAAAGCTTTTGTTTTTATATAGTTTTACCCAATTTTGAAGTTGACTATCTAAGTTTTGAGTAGTAGATTCGGCTAATACCATATCTCCTAAGAAAAAAAAGAGATCTGGTTTTCGCTCTAAATCAGCAATCTCTGTCCAGATTCTTTTTAAAGCCGATAAATTTGCGGTAGAACCATTTGTAGCCGTTGTATCATGCTGCTGTTTTCTATCTACTCTATTGCAACCTAAAAAAGTAAAGCTAAAAAGAATTGAATCTGTTTTTTCTTCTAGGATAGTAGCTTCATTACTATCTATTACAGTATTGGTTTTTTTATTGGAATTACAGCTTAGTAATAAACCTATAAAAAGGGTGAAGATGCAGTATGTTTTTCTCATTGTAAATTTAAAGGGTATTAGTTGTTTTTATAAAGGCTTCTAAAGCAGTTAGATTTCCATTAAAAATATCAAAATCATTCGCAGTACTCCCAATTTTATAACTAGCAGATTTTTGCCAAAGGACCCATTTACTATTTTTCCAAGTTGTAGGTAAATCTGGTTGTTTTTTGTTGTTGTAATTTGCTATCCAAAGTGGGTATTTAGAAAACGCTAGCTTGTTTAAATATCCATTACCTGTATTAACATCCGTATAGATGATTGGCTTCCTTTTTAATTTCTTTTCAATTTCGTTTATAAAAATAAGTAGGGTAGCCTGAATTTGTTCTACAGATTGTGATTTGTCAATACCTCCTTCTTCAAAATCGATTATTGGCGGGAAATCAGTATTTTGTAAATTAACTATTGCACTTAAATAGTTTTTAGCTTGTGCTATAGGATCATCATTACACCTGTAAAAATGATATGCACCTCTGATAAATTTCTTTTCAGCAATCTTGGTCCAATTATGAATGAAATCTGGATCGGTAAACGTAATCCCTTCTGTTGCTTTACAGATAACAAAGTTCAAACTATCGGTTTTTTTATTCATAAAGTCTATTTCATCTCCTTGGTATTTTGAGATGTCGATTCCATAAACAAAAGGAGCGTTGTTGATTGCTTTTGTTGTATTTAAGGTATCAATAGTATTTGTAACAGCCTCTTTTTTTACAGGAATATTATTTTCGCTTAACCCTGTCTTATTATTTGCTGTTTTTGATTGGCATGCGCACAATAGTATGCTTATTGAGAGTGCTATTGTTTTGTAATAATGTAATGTCATAGTTGGTTCCTTTTATATTTAACGATAAAAACGCTATTTCTTACCTAATATTTTCAAGTATGAAATAGCGTTTTTACAATAAAATTTTATACGTTATTTATTTTTAGGTAGCGGCTTAGAACTATCCCATTGTGCTCTACCTAGTAACCAGCTAAAATCTCCAGAAAGTTGGCTACCACTATTTACATTAAGATCTCCATGCTCAAAAGAATAAGAGTTGTAAATACCTGCACTAGAATGGCAACCGATACAGCTTTCTGTACCATAAATGCTAATATCACTAATAGGATTGTTTTCCATTAAGTTAGAAGCGGACTGATTTCCATGTTGAAAATAGGTTTCCATGGTCATATTGGTTAGTAATGCAATATTCGTATCTCCTCCAGATTTATCGGTCACAGAAGTAGGTAACACATAATCATTATCGCCATATGGAGGAGCAGGAGTATTTTGATTTAATGGGTATTGTGTATCTATTAATTCATAGTACTGCCAAACACTTTTTTGTTGCTTGAAATATGCTTGCATTTTTTCATTTATGCGTTGTACACGAGAAGGGATTTCAACCATTCTTTTGGCTTGGGTTTTCATTACTTCACTATTGGCATAGTATTTCGCTTTAGTGGAGTCTTTATATTTTTTAGGATAAAATCCTTTAATTTCTGTTCCTCTAGTGGTTACTTCCCAAAAGTTCCCATGTTCATCCGTTTTATACTCATACCTACTATGATTAGTAACATCAACATTAGCAGGGCAAATTTCACAGTCTGCATCTCTTAAAGATGGTGGGATGTGAGTTGTTTTACCGTCTTTTTCAATTAAGGTTTCCTTCAAATTATCAATATGTTCAAAGGTAGACCACACCCATTGTTTTCCGGTAGGAGTCTTTTGACTGATATGAAAACCAATCATTCCTAAGTTTTTTTTCACTAATTCATTAGTTTCCTCATCAATAATATATCCTTCATCTCTAAAGTAGCGATCTTTATGGTCTGTTTCCTCTAAAATTTTCCAAGCAAACTTAATTTCTATAGCCCCTAACTCACTGTTTTCATAATTTCCAGCTGGGAAATCTGCTTCAGGATATTTTTTAGTATAAGCTAATTGTCCGTTTACATTGTACAATTTGTTGTCTACTACATAATCGTATTCTTCTTTATTCATTAATACTTCATAAACCACTACATTCCCATTTTGATCAAATAATTTTCCAGCAAAAGCTTGGTCAACTTCATCGGCAATATTCTGACTTCTTTTTGATGTAGGTGTTGTTGATAATAATAAAAGTCTTGCGTCCGTAGCGTTTAATATAGCATCACTTATCCCTAATCCAGATGAAGTTCTTGGGCCTCCCCAAGCAGAAGGCGCAAGTCCGTCTTTACGGTATACCTGAAAAGCTTCTTTCCAGCCCAACCATGTAGCTTCTCCTTTATCTGTAAATTTTGGTAAGGCATTACCTTGTTTATCTCTAGGCCAGTTAATGGCAACCAGTGCTTGCCAACTATATTCATTAAAGGCCTCGTTCAGCTTAAAAATATTCTTTTCCTTTTTTAGTTTTTCCTGTATCTCTGGAGCTACATCTACAGGGATGTTTGGAGAAAATTTCACAGGTGCTGGAATAGCGGTATAGTCATGATGATTATGATGCTGTTCTTTTTCTTTACAAGAAATAACAGTAAGTGCTACCACAGCAACAATATATATATAGGTGTTAAATAAAGGTTTCATTTTTTCTACATTTAAATAATTGAGTTTGAAATGTAAAATTTAATATACAATACGCTTTGTTTTTTTTGTATTTTCAATCTGTTTTAGATTAAAATCAGGGGTTTTTACTTGGTTTTTTAACTCAAATCGGATAGGTTTTATTGAAAAAAGGATTTTAAAAAAACCAGCTGAATTAACAACTGGTTTTAATAATTCATTAAATAAATATTTATTTAAGTACTACACTTTCATCTTTTGAGGATGCTATCTCCTTATCTTTCATTAAGTTCCCTTGTATACTCCAAGTAAAATCTAATTTAACGGTATTCTTAAAATACGGTGCTTTTAAATCAAAATACTGGTCTGTAATATATAAATGGCTCGAACTATCTGTAGTTGTTATTCCGGGTATATACCTTGCTTGACCATGACAACTCATACAATTTGTTTGCATTCCGTATTGATTTAATTTTCCTCCTACTCTTTGGTCTATACCGTAAGCTTGAACATATTGATCACCCGTTGAAAAAGTTCCGCCAATTGCAAGATCATCTTTAATAACTTGATACGGACCAAAACTAGCTTCTAAGTAAGGGTTGTAAGCATACAATGAATTTGCTTCTTTACCCGAACCGTTATAATATGGTTGTGCCGGTTTTACCATACTATATGCTATAGCCATAGCATAATGCTTTGAAGCATGGTCTAATTGCTCAGGTTTGTAACGTACTATAGTTTCTGAACTAGGTTTAAATGGGGAATTTGGATTCGGTGACCACCAAAATGTTTGCCATGTCCATCTTTTTATTTCTCGGGTAGTAACGTGCATAGCCCTAAGGATTAAAAAATCGCCTACTTTTATATCTCTCGACTGAGCAATTGCTTTATCAGCTTTGAAATGAATGAATTCATTAACTGAATAAATCAATTTCTCCTTGTCTGTTTGTCCAGTTAAAGTTACGTACACAAAGGTGTTCCAGTCGTCTTCTCCAAATTTTCTTTCCGGATTGTTTTGTTCTCCAGGCCATACCGCTATTTTATAACAATCTGCACACTTTTTAGTAACTAAATCTGCTTCAGATAGCGGATCAAAAATTGGTTTTAAGGTAACTCCACTAGTAGGGAAGTCTGTTATTTCAGGAAAGTTAGCTCCCGATTTGCTAATTGCATTTAATTTGCTTTTGAAGAATAACTTATTGTCAAAAATATGATTTGCAGCCGAAGGATCATATTTAACAAAACTTACGATATCTCCTGTTGAAGTGCTTAGGTTTTTACCCGTATGAAATTGACTAGGGGTTTTTAATTTACCACGGTTTCTTTTCATACTTTTTAACGAAACCTTGCTTTTATTTACAAGTTCATCTGTTAATGCTTTTTTAATATCATCTGGCGTATACCACGTTTCAAATCTTCTCAATTTTTGATTATCATAACTTTCATTGGTGAATGCTGTTAGTGCATGCCAAATATCCCAACCATGGTTAATAATATCAGGGTTGTTTTCAAAGTTTCCAGCTTTTATATTGTCATATTTAGGATTGCTTATCCATTTATTTATCAGAATAGAATCTGTAGGAAATGCTATTCCGCTAATTAATTTTTCAGGCATGGGATCTGCCGAGAAAGTTGCTGAATTTAATACTTTCACAGGAGTGTTTTTAGCGGCATACTCCTCTTTTGTTTGTTCTTTTTTACAGCTAGTAAATAGCATTGTAGCAAGTAGAATAACTACTGTTAGACTATTGATTCTTATATTTTCAAACATTTAAAATTGGTGTTAATTATTTAATAAACCAAATATAAGAGGTGCATAGAAATTAAAAACAAGTAGAACTACGTGTTTTATGATAAAAAAGGGATGGTATTTTAAGTATTGATGTTCTATCTATAAAAAAAAAGTCCCTAAAAGGAGCTTTAATATGAATGTTTTAGACGGTTTAATTTTTAGTAATTCCAAAAGGGTCTTCTATTGTATATGCAGGTTCTGTAAACCACTTTGGCCCTTTTTTCGTCATATAAATATGGTCTTCCAAACGTATTCCAAATTCATTAGGTACACAAATCATCGGTTCGTTACTAAAACACATATTTGGTGCTAAAACAGTATGGTCGTTACGTACAATATACGGCCATTCATGAATGTCTAATCCTAAACCATGTCCTGTACGGTGGGGTAATCCTGGTAGGTTATAATCTGGTCCTAGTCCGTGAGCTTCTAATGTTTGTCGTGCGGCAATATCTACCATAGAACAGGTATTCCCTAATTGTGAAGCATTAAAAGCGGCTTGTTGGGTTTCCTTTTCTAAGTTCCAAATTTTACGTTGCAAATCGCTTATTTCACCATATACATAAGTACGGGTAATGTCTGAAATATAATTGTGTAGCATACAACCCGTATCTACCAATACAATTTCATCTTCTTCTAAGTTCTTAGGTGTTTTTACGCCATGTGGAAATGATGAATCCACTCCAAATAATACAATACAGAAATACGATCCTGTAGGAATTCCGTAACGAATATGCGCTTCATGGATAAAGTAGGTTACAGTTCGTGCGCTAATTCCGGGGTGTAAAATTCTAGCTACAGCTTTATGCACCTCCAGAGTAATGTCCATGGCCACTTGAATAATGGCTATCTCAGCATCAGATTTCAGCATGCGGCAACCTGCGGTAATCGGTTTTGCATTGGTTATTGTATATGAAGGAGCTACTTTAGCGATACCATCGCTTACAAAAAATGGAGTTGCCTCATCTAAAGTAATAGTGCCATTAGTAATTTTTTTTTCAGCAAGGATGTCCACTAATAATTGGTAAGGATTTTCGTGTTCTTCCCAACAACGTACTTCACCAGTAACTTCCATAAAATCAAGGATAGTTCCTTTTTCAAATTCTGGGGCTATATACTGCAGTTCTCCAGTAGCAAACAACAATGCGCCAACCATACGTTCACTAGAATTCCATTTGGTACCTGTAAAATAGTAGAGGTTTGTACCTGCATGTAAGTATACCACCTGAACTCCTTGTTGTTTCATTAGGGTACATGCTTTGTTAATACGTATTTGAAATTCCTCTTTTTGTATGGGTTTTGCTAAATGTGCAAAAGGTTTGATAGCAGCTAATTCTGCTTCAATTGTAGAGCCTCCTATACCGTATGAGTTCATTGTTTTGTTTTATTTGTCATTCCTGCGCAGGCAGGAATCTTATATTATTTAAATTTTATTTTTCTCTTAATGACTTCTCAATACAATTTTTTAAAGCGTATTGTTATTATGTTCCATTCATTTTGTCTTGACACAAAACGAACCAAAAAATCAAGTCTATATCTAGAGAATTGCTTCGCACCATTCGCTCTCAAAACTACTGCTTAAATCTTCAATTTGCAATTCCGTTTTTTCGCTCATTATTCCTTGAAATAGACACCAAAAAGCTTCAAACAGCTCATGGTTTTTAAAGCAATTTACGGTTGACTTTGTACGGCTCATTATCAAAGCCCATTTCTAATGAACTAAACTTCTTTTTCTTGATTAGCCATTATAGCTTCTATTTCTTCTATTTCAATAGGCATTACTGCCGTTAAATTGATGTTTCCGTTTTCGGTAATTAAGTAATCGTTTTCTAATCGGCACCCAATACTTTCTTCTGGGATGTAAATTCCGGGTTCGCAAGTAAGCACCATGCCGGCTTTTAATGAACGTGAATACAAACCAACGTCATGAACATCTAAACCAATATGGTGTGCTGTACCATGCATAAAATACTTTTTATACAATGGTTTTTCAGGGTCTTGTTGTGCAACTTCATTTGCATCAAGCAATCCAAGTTGTATTAATTGAATTTCCACTAAAGCAGCCATTTGTTGCTCATACTCAGCAGGGAGAATTCCTGGTTTTAGTAGTTTGCTGCCTTCTTTTAAGCAATGCAATACTGCGTTATAGACTTCTTTCTGTCTTGGTGAAAACACACCATTTACCGGGAAACAACGTGTAGTATCAGAATTGTAATTGGCGTAACATACGCCAAAATCTAACAAGATCATTTCCCCATCAATACAGGTGTCATCATTAGTATTATAATGTAAAGCACAGGCGTTTTTACCAGAAGCTACTATGGGTTGAAATGCATGACGTGTAGCACCAGACTTTACCAAATTATAGGTTAATTCTGCTTCGAGTTCAAATTCTTTTATATTGGGTTTACAAGCTTGAAGTACACGCTTAAAAGAGGTGACACTAATGTCGGCAGCTTTTTGCATCAATGCTATTTCTTCTTCAGATTTTAATGGTCGTAATTCGCGTGTAATTTTAGCTGATCGGTAATATTCATGTAATGGATACTTCTTTTTACACCAAGAAATCATCCTATCTTGCTGTGTTTCTTGATCAAATGTTACGCGTTTAATGTGTTCATTATGTCCTAAGTAAACCCCGTCAGCTTCAAAAGCCATTAACTGCAATATCTTTTCAAAATCATGTAGCCATTCTACACGTGTAATTCCGGAAATTTCTGTTGCTTGTTCTTTGGTAAGTTTATCGCCATCCCAAATTTTTATATGTTCGTTGGTTTCCTTTACAAATAAAATGGCTTTATCTTCTTTTTTATAAGCATCAGGATACAATACCAAAACAGTTTCTTCTTGATCTATTCCTGATATATAAAATAAATCGTTGTTTTGAGCAAAGTCCATTACATCATCAGCATTGTTATGCTTTACGTCATTTGAAGTAAGTATAGCAATGGCGTTATCTTTCATTTGAGCTGTAAAATTTGCTCTATTCTTTACAAATAAACTCGATGGTATGGGGGTATATCTCATATTATAGTTGAAACATATTAGTAGCAACAGAAGTTGGTTTACCCAAAATTAATTCGGTAACCACTTTTCCTGTTGCTGGCGCTAAACTTAAGCCCATCATGGAATGACCAGTTGCGAGCGTAAGATTGGTTATTTTTTTTGATTTAGTTATAATTGGCATTCCAGAAGGGGTACATGGCCTAAAACCATACCAAGTATCTTCTGCTTTAGGCATTTCGATGTCTAGATCAGGATAAAAATCGTTTACCGAATTTATTATTCCTTGTAATCGATTCTTGTTTATTTTAGTGTCGTTGTTATGTGTAATTTCCATAGTACCACCAAAACGAATGTCATTAGCCATAGGAGTAACCGCTACTTTACCTTCGCATAAAATACTTGGAATACTCGGTTTGTGTGTTTTTTCTTTTAAAGTAAAACTATATCCTTTTCCGGGTAACATCGAAACACTTGTTTGCAATTTTTTTGCTATTTCTGGACTCCATGATCCTGTTGCTAAAACTACTTCATCAGTTGTGAAATTCCCTTTGGAAGTTATTACTTCAGAAACGGTATTGTTACTGATTTTAAAATCGGTTACATCGGTGTTTTTGTAAATAGTTACTCCTAGTTTATTCAGTTGTGTTTTTATAAACTGCATGAATTTCTGCGGATATAAATGTGCATCTGAAGTGTAGTGAATTCCTCCAATAACATCGGTTTTTGTTCCCGATTCTAATTGTGAAACTTCATCTTTAGATAGGTAGTTTACTCCCAAACCTAAGTTTTCAGCAATCTTGCCTTCATGATGCATTTCTTCAGCTGTCTTTTCAGTTTTAAAAAGCATCAACAATCCTTTTTCATCATAAAAAAAGGAATTATCTTCTTTAGCGAAATCTTTATATAGTTCTTTACTCAATAATGACAAGTCTCGTAGTGCAGGCATTGCCTTTTCTACGTGTTTTTTATTGGCATGTTTGTAAAATTGCATTCCCCATTTTATCAAATCAGTACTCAAGCGAGGTTTTACATAAAACGGACTTTGACTATCAAACATCCATTTCATTCCTTGCGCAATCATTCCTGGTTGTGCTAGTGGGATAATATGAGAAGGGACAATCATTCCTGCGTTACCATAAGAGCAACCATCTGTCATATCGCTTTTGTCGAAAACACTAACCTGAAAGCCTTCTTTTGCTAGATAATACGCAGAACATAAACCTATTATTCCGCCACCGATGATACTTACTTTTTTACTCAATGTGTTGTTTTTAATGAATTTATTAAATTCTTTTTTGTTGATATGAACTTTCAGTACAATTAATTCAACATCTTATTGCCGTCAGTTCGAGTGAAATTTAGTTGCATTGAAAAGAAAACTAAATTTTGTATCGAGAACTATTTTTTAATCTACTTCTCGATACAATTTTCTCCGTTGCTTTACGAAAATCACTCGAAGTGACGTAAGTATTAAAATAATTCAAATTCCTACGCGTGGGTTATATCACTTGAAATCCGAATGCATACGGATCATCATCTTCATCTATTTTAATAGTGTTATACCCGAACACTTTTGCCCATCCTTGAATACTTGGTATAACAGCTTTTTTTCCGTCTAAAGTAGTTTCTTCTTCAACACGGCCAATAAACTTACTTCCTATATAGCTTTCATGGATAAATTCTTCACCTTTTTGAAGTTTTCCTTTTGCATGTAATTGTGCAATTCGTGCTGAGGTTCCTGTACCACAAGGGCTTCTGTCTATAGCCTTATCACCATAAAATACTGCATTACGACCAGAGGAAGTAGAATCTAAAGGTGTTCCTGTCCATAACATATGACTCACATCACGAATGGTATCATTCTCAGGATGGATAAACATGTCTGGATATTTCTCATTGATACGCTTACGTACTTCCTGACTGTATTGTATTAGTTTACTAGCGGTAAAATCTTGAATACCCGAAAAGTTCTGTTGCGGATCTACAATAGCATAGTAATTACCTCCATAAGAAACATCAAAGGTGATTTCTCCTAATTCAGGACAATCTATCGTTAATCCTTCTGCAGCTAAGTAACTTTTTACGTTTGTTAATCTTACCCAATCTACTTTTTTACCAGTTTGTTGGTATTCAATATGAACTAAACCTGCTGGCGCTTCCATTTTAATTATACCTGGTGTTTTAGGAGTAACTAAGCCTTCTTCAATAGCAATAGTTACGGTACCAATAGTACCATGACCACACATAGGTAAACACCCAGATGTTTCAATAAATAAAATACCAAAATCGTTTTCTGGATTACTTGGTGGAAATAGAATACTCCCAGACATCATATCATGACCTCTGGGTTCAAACATTAGTCCTTTACGAATCCAATCGTACTCTTTTAAGAAATGTTGTCTTTTTTCAGACATATTATTCCCCTCTAGGTTTGGTCCTCCTCCTGCAACAACCCTAACGGGGTTACCACAAGTATGAGCATCCACACAAAAAAATGTTTTATTTACAGCCATATTATTTTAATGATTGAGGTAGTAGTTCTTTTGGGAAATCTTGGAAAGAAAAAGGTCTTACCCAACGTTTGATAGCTCCAACACCTACTGCTGTAAAACGAGAGTCTGAAGATGCTGGATATGGCCCACCATGTGTCATGGATTCACATACTTCAACTCCAGTTGGCACTCCATTAAATATAATTCTACCTACTCGGTTTTGCAATGCGTCAACAACTTCTGAAAGATTAACATAATCTTCTTCTTCTGCTAAAATAGTTCCTGTTAGCTGTCCTTCTAAACCTTCTATTATTTCAACTAGTTCAGCCTCATCTTTACATCTAACCACTAATGAGAAAGGACCAAATACTTCTTGGTGCATTTTTGGATTAATTAAGAAATCTGTTCCAGAAACGGTAGATACTTGTGAAGGAGCAAAATTATCTGCCACAGCAGCCTCATATTTCGATACAACTTCTAGTCCGTTTTGAGAAGATACATCAGTACCAACTCTAGTATAATTACTCTTAATATTGGGATGCAACATACATTGTGGAGCAATTGCTGTTGTTTTTCCTGCTAAATCTTTAATAAAAGCATCTGTTTCATTTCCAGCAATCGTTAAAATTAATCCTGGATTGGTGCAAAATTGACCAGTTCCTAAGTTAATAGAACTTGCATACGTAGTTGCTAAAGCTTCTCCTCTTTTTGAAATTGTATTAGGCGTAATAATAACGGGATTTATACTTCCCATTTCAGCAAAAACTGGAATAGGTTCTTCACGCTTAGCTGCAAGATCATATAAGGCTCTTCCTCCTTTAATGCTTCCTGTAAAACCAACAGCTTTTACTTTAGGATGCGACACCAATTGTACACCTACTTCGATACCACTACTATTTAAATTAGAAAACACACCATTTGGCATTCCTGTTTTTTCAGCTGCTTTAATAATTGCTGAGGCAACCAATTCTCCTGTTCCTGCATGCATAGGATGCGATTTTACAATAACAGGACATCCTGTAGCTAAAGCACTTGCAGTATCTCCGCCAGCTGTAGAATAAGCCAATGGGAAATTACTTGCTCCAAAAACAACTACAGGTCCTAATGCAATGTAAGTTTTTCTAATATCAGATTTAGGCATTGGTGCTCTATCTGGAATGGCTTCATCTATAGTATTTTCTCTCCATTCATCATTAGCTACTAATTCAGCAAAAGATCTTAGTTGGAACACTGTTCGTCCTCTTTCTCCAGCTGCTCTTCCTTCAGGTAAACCAGTTTCAGACATATATGTTTGAACTAGTTTATCTCCTAAATTCATTATTTCATCAGCAATAGCATTTAAAAAATCAGCTCGTTTTGTTCCTGAAATGCTTCTATATTCTTTAAATGTATCATGCGCTAGTGTTACTGCTTTATTTACTTCTTCTAGAGTGGCTTCATGGAAGTTGTGCTCATTCTCAATATTTAATTTAGGGTTAAATGTTTTGTATGTTTTATTTCCTTTTTCTGAAAGGTTATTTCCTATGTAGTTTTTTCCTGTTATCATGACAATAAATTTATGTTATAAACAATAACCCTTAGAAATGGTATATTTCTAAGGGTTATTATAGTGGTTTAAGGGGTGTTTCTTAATTTCTTTAAATGTGTAACTTCATCAACAGGTTTGTAAATTCGTTCTGTTGAAACTGAATATTTTTCTAGTAAATGTACTGGTCTAATTGGTCGCTTGGTAAATTCACCTTCGCAATTAGGACATACATGATGTAATATGTCTGAAACACAATCTGAACAGAAGGTGCATTCAAATGAACAGATCATTGCTTCTTTTGAATCAAAAGGCAAATCTCTATTACAATGTTCGCAATTAGGTCTTATTTTCAGCATATTATAAAGGTACTTAAACCATTACACTTATTTCTTTATAATTAGGAAGTAAAGGTTTTGTTTCTAAAGCATTATTAATAATTTCCAGAACTCTTTTTCTCTCTTCTCCAATTAAAGGTAAACGTGGAGCTCTTACGTTTTCAGTACCAATACCAGTAGCAACTTCTGCCAATTTAATATTCTGTACTAGTTTTGAATTGATGTCTAACTCTAACACAGGTAAGAACCATCTGTAAATTTCTAAAGCTTCAGCAAATCTTCCTGCTTTTGCTAAAGTGTAAATTGCTACTGTTTCTGCAGGGAATGCATCTACTAATCCAGCAACCCAACCGTCTGCACCTAAAAGCAAGCTTTCAAGAGCTAAGGTATCGACACCGCTTAAGATTGCTAACCTGTCTCCAAAACGATTTTTCATACGTGTGATGTTTGAAATATCACGAGTAGATTCTTTTACCGCTTGAATGTTTGGGCAATCATTTAATAATTCATCAAACATATCTAAGGTAACTTCAATACCATAATCTACTGGATTGTTGTAAATCATTATTGGAAGCTCAATGCTATCAGCAACTGTTCTGAAATAAGTTACCGTTTCTCTATCATCCGCTTTATAACGCATAGGAGGTAACATCATTAATCCACTAGCTCCGTCTTCTTTTGCTTTTTGAGCAACTTCAATAGCAGCTTTAGTAGTTTGTTCAGCAATATTTATAATTACAGGAACTTTTCCTTCAACTATTTTAACTGTCTCACGAACTAATATCCTTTTTTCATTATCAGTTAAGGTACTTGCTTCTCCTAAAGTTCCACCTAGTATAATACCATGGATCCCTGCTTCCAGTTGTGCATCAATATTTACTTTGAACATTTCCAAATCTAACGTATCCTCGTTAGTGAATTTAGTTGTTACTGCCGGCATTACACCTTTCCAATTAATAGTCATAATTATCGTTATTTTTGATAAGGCAAAGATACTAGGCAATTCCTAAATATAAATCACGTTGATTACCACGTATTGATACTATACTACCTTAAAATAGGTTTTCATGTTGTTTTTTGAGTAATATTGAGCTATATTTAATAGTGAATTAAAGAGTTAAGACATGAAAGTGCTACCGTTTAAGATCCCGAAATCATCAACAGATACCCTAATAATAGAGGAGGATATAGGACATATGTTTTATGACAAACTGCATCAACATGAAGAAGTACAACTATCCTATATAGTTTCTGGAAAAGGAACATTCATAGTAGGGGATACCATCAAAAATTATGAAACAAATGATATTTTGATTTTTGGAAGTAATGTGCCTCATGTATTAAAAAGTGATGTAGAATCTAATGTTTCATCACATATGATTTCAGTATTTTTTACTTTAAATAGTTTTGGTGTGGAGTTTTTTGATTTACCAGAGTTTCAAAAAGCAAAAAACTTTATTTCAAAAGCTGAACTAGGATTAAAACTTAAGGATATTGACTTAAAAGAAAAGTTTACGGCTATTGCTAAGGAAAGTAAATTAAAGCGTTTTATGTTGTTTTTAGAAATTCTTGATAAAATGATGCAATCAGATTTAGAAACAGTAGCGTCTTTTTCAACGAAAAAAGTATATACAGATAATGAAGGGAAAAGGATGAGTGCAATTTTTGATTTAGCACTTAATAATTACCATAAGGATATTTCATTAGATGAAGTTGCTGAAGTTGCTACAATGACACCAAATGCATTTTGCAGGTATTTTAAACAACGAACGAATAAAACATTTATTCAATTTTTAACAGAAATTAGAATAGAAAAATCATGTAAATTATTATCTAAAAATAATGAGTTTTCGATTGCTGAAATTGCATATCAATGTGGGTTTAAAAACATTTCAAATTACAATAGAAAATTTAAAAGCACTAAGAATTCAACTCCAACTGATTATAGAAAGCGAATGAGTTTATAAAATTACTGTAACACATAGAGTAGGTTGATTATGAATTTCATCAACTTGTTTTTATGTAAATAGACTTCTTATATAATGAATCTACAGTTTCAATAGGAGAGGGTTTAGTATTAAAATGAATGACATTTGAGGACTTAAAAAAATAAAAGACTCAAAAAAGAGGTGTTTGTATGTGACAAATATTAAAACAATATTATATCATAGTTTTTGGCGCTATTGAATAGTACTTCAAATAATTTGTATACGGCTTTTTACAATCTAAATAGTGTCAATGATATCCTGTTTGGCATAATACTTGACTAGCATTAATTGTTCGCATACTTTTTGTTCATATAACTTTCTTTTTTATATATTAGCGGACATTATATAGAAATATTACTTTTTAAATAAAATACTCATGAAAAAACTTACAGCTTTAAAATTAGTAATGGCAATTGCAATGTTGTCATTTGTAACAGGTTTCTCGCAAGAAAAGCCAGTAACTAAATTATTGAAATCATATATTGCTGCGTCTAACCAACTTTGTGAAACAAAACAAGTAAATAATGTATTAGCATTATTTGATGATAGATATAAAAATAATACAGCTTATGTTGGGTTATCAGGTATAGTAAAAAGAACATCTATTAGTTTTGAGCAGTTTTCTGAGCAATTATCAGAAAACATCAAAAATAAAAATTATAACTTTCATATGTCGATTGGTGAAATCGTTCACGAATCACAAAAAGAAAGAGCAGGAACAGTTTCTGCATTAGTAAACTTTGAATCTAAAATTGATGGTAAAGTTGCTGAAAAAGGTACTATTTTAATGAATATTGTTGCTTCTTTAGTTAGAGGTGAGTGGAAAATAATCCATAATAATACTGTAAGAGTTTCTGAAGGAAGTGATATTGGAAATTGTGTATGTTATTTATATGCTAAAGGATCAACAATGTTTAATGCAGAAACATATTACCCAGCAGGAGTTGAGTATGATAGAGAATACCAATCATACAGAGTAAGTACTAGAGATGGGAAACGTATCATTAAAGGAAATGATGTTACTTATACTTGGGAAGAAAATGGAGATGTATTAGATGGAGCTCGTAAGATAGGTACTGCAAAATCATCAGATGAAGCTGTAAAAGCAGTATTGACTCATGTGTATGCTGAAACTTGTACGAAAATGGATTTTAACTAATCTATAATTATAAAATAAAAAAACCTTCAAGTTTCTTGAAGGTTTTTTTATGCCTACAAAGGAGACTTATTTAGATGTTTACATCGTTTGAAAATTATAGAATTAATCCATTTCTTACTGAATTTAGTGAAAGGATATTACGGATATAGATATGCAAAAAGAATATGATGTTGTAATAGTAGGTGGTGGTGCAGCGGGATTTTTTACCGCAATTAACATTGCACAACAGCGTACCGATTTAAAAATCGCGATACTTGAGCGCGGAAAGGATGTATTACAAAAAGTAAAAGTTTCTGGAGGAGGGCGTTGTAACGTAACACATGCTTGTTTTGATCCAAAAGAACTCACACAATATTACCCAAGAGGGGAAAAGGAGTTACTAGGTCCTTTTCATCAATTTTGTTGTGGAGATACTTTTGAGTGGTTTGATCAGCGTGGAATTGAATTAAAAATAGAGGAAGACGGTCGTGTGTTTCCAATAACAGATTCGTCACAAACCATTATAGATTGTTTTTTGAGTGAAGTTAGAAAGTACCATATTGAGGTATTGAATAATCAAGTATTCGTAGATTTTCAAAAAGAAAACGACAAGTGGTCGATATCAACAAAATCGGAAACGTTTATAGCAGATAAATTAGTGCTCGCAGCTGGTAGTTCTCCTAAATTATGGAAAATAATAAAATCTAAAGGGCATAATATTATTAATCCAGTACCATCATTATTTACCTTTAATATAAAAGATAGTAGACTAGAAGATATTCCTGGGGTTGTTGCTCAAGATGTAGAAGTAAAAGTGCTTGGCACAAATTTAGAAAGTACGGGTCCGTTGTTGATTACACATTGGGGGTTAAGTGCTCCTTCGATATTAAAACTATCTGCTTGGGGAGCTAGAACTTTAGCAGACAAGAATTACAAGTTTGATATATCAGTTAATTTTATTGGTTTACAAGCAGAAGATTGTTTGAGTAAGTTAAAAGAGTTGAAACAAGAAATGGCTAAAAACTTAGTTGTAAAATACAATCAGTTTGAAGTGCCTAAACGTTTGTGGAGAAAGTTAGTTGAAGCAAGTAAAGTTGGAGAAACCACTCGTTGGGCTGATTTAACTAAAATTCAATTGGAGAATTTAGCAAACCAGTTAACCAATGCAATCTTTAAAGTTGATGGGAAAAGTACTTTTAAAGAAGAATTTGTTACGGCTGGAGGAGTTGATTTAAAAGAAATTAACTTCAAGCGTTTTGAAAGTAAAGTACATAAAAACCTCTTTTTTGCTGGAGAAGTATTAAATATTGACGCAGTAACGGGAGGTTTTAATTTCCAGAACGCTTGGACGGGTGGCTATATAGTTGCGAAAGCTATTAGTGAAGAATAAGAATGTTAGAATTCAGGAGTTAAGAAGTCAAGAAAAGCAACATTATTTATGTGTTTTTGATTGATGTTTTTGCTGTCATTTCGACGATAGGAGAAACCTTATCAAGTGGATCAGTTAAAGAAATCAATCTATGTTAACTAGGAAAAGCAACTAACTTTGTTTCCTAATAAAAACTATCTTTGTTTAAAATAAATTTACGCAATGCAAGAACAAGCATTTATACATACAGTATCAAAAGCTACTATTGAAAAAGGATCTGTTACTTGGGAGTCACCAAGTAACATAGCTTTAGTTAAATATTGGGGAAAAAAGGAAAATCAAATTCCTGCAAATCCATCCATAAGTTTTACGCTTAGTAATTGTAAAACGATCACAACCTTATCATATAAAAAGCGAGTTAATCCTACTGACGGATATCAATTTGAAGTTTTTTTAGAAGGAAATAAACAAGATGATTTTAGTCCGAAAATAAACACATTCTTTAAGCGAATAGAACAGTATGTTCCGTTTATAAAAGAATATGAATTTAAAATAGAAACATCAAACACTTTTCCACATAGTTCTGGTATTGCATCATCTGCTTCCGGGATGAGTGCTTTGGCTTTATGTATCATGTCTATTGAAAAGGAATTGAACCCTAGTTTATCTGATGCAGATTTCACGAAAAAAGCATCTTTTTTAGCCCGTTTAGGTTCCGGTAGTGCGTGTAGAAGTTTAGAAGGTGATTTAGTATGTTGGGGAACTCATAAAGAAATAGAAGGAACTTCTGATTTATTCGGAGTACAATATCCATTTGAAGTACATGAAAATTTTAAGAATTACCAAGACACTATTTTATTAGTAGATAAGGGAGAGAAACAAGTATCTAGTACTGTTGGTCATGATTTAATGCATAATCATCCTTATGCCGAAAATCGTTTTCAACAAGCGCATGGTAATTTATCTAAATTAATAGATGTTTTTAAATCGGGAGATTTAAAATCGTTCATTGAAATAGTTGAAAGCGAAGCGTTGACTTTACACGCTATGATGATGACAAGTTTGCCTTACTTCGTTTTAATGAAGCCAAATACGCTGGAAATTATAACCAAAATTTGGGCATTTAGACAGGTGTCTGGATTGCATTTATGCTTTACTTTAGATGCTGGAGCTAACGTACATTTACTGTATCCAGAAAATGAAAAGTCAGCAATTTTAGATTTCATTAACAGTCAATTAGTTGGCTATTGCCAAAATGGTCACTATATTTGTGATAGTGTCGGTTTGGGAGCTAATTTGATTACAGATTAATATCTAAAACCGAAAACTCCAATTGTAAACTGAAAGCTATGAAGAAGGGACCGCTATTTTACTCAAAAATTTTATTATTTGGTGAATATGGAATCATAAAAGATTCTAAAGGACTGTCTATTCCATATAATTTTTACAATGGAGCCTTAAAATTAGACGACACTTCTTCTGAGGAAGCTATATCTTCTAATAAAAACCTTAAGGCATTAGCGAATCATTTACAGCAATTACAAGAAACAAAGCATAGTTTAGCTCAGTTTGATATTGACAGTTTACAACAAGATTTGACTAATGGAATGTATTTTGACTCTTCTATACCTCAAGGTTATGGAGTGGGAAGTTCAGGAGCATTAGTAGCTTCTATTTACGATAAGTATGCACAAAATAAAATAACAGTTTTAGAAAACTTAACTAGAGAGAAACTATTACAACTGAAAGAGGTTTTCGCACAAATGGAATCTTTTTTCCATGGTAAAAGTTCTGGTTTAGATCCGTTAAATAGTTATTTAAGTTTACCTATATTAATTAATTCTAAAGATAGTATTGAGCCAACAGGATTACCATCTCAACAAACTTCTGGTAAGGGAGCTGTTTTCTTGTTAGATTCTGGTATTGTTGGAGAAACGGCACCAATGGTTAATATTTTCATGGAAAACATGAAGGAAGAAGGGTTTAGAACTATGTTGAAGACACAGTTTACTAAACATACTGATGCTTGTGTGGATGATTTCTTGAAAGGAAATATTAGTTCGTTATTAGGAAATGTGAAGCAATTATCTAAAGTTGTTTTAAATAACTTCAAGCCAATGATTCCAGAACAGTTTCACAAACTTTGGAAACAAGGAATTGAAACGAATGACTACTATTTAAAATTATGTGGTTCAGGGGGTGGAGGTTATATTCTTGGATTTACTGAAGATTACGGTAAGGCACAAAAGGCTTTAAAAGATTATAAATTAGAGGTGGTATATAACTTCTAATCTGATAGTAAAGATTTAACACGTTAATTCTCTAACAACGAAGCGGGACTAACTTAAAAATTATGTTTTCAAGAAAATACAAACTGATTTTAAAAAAGCTATTCAGTTTATTTTCTGTAGTTAGAGGATACAATATTTTAATTATTGTATTAGCACAATACCTGTCTTCAATTTATATTTTAGCAAAAGACGCTTCATTGAAAGAGGTGATACTAGATCCTAAATTATTCACCTTAGTTTTTGCAACATCTTTAGTTATTGCAGCAGGATACATCATTAATAATTTTTACGATTCAGAAAAAGATTTAATTAATAGGCCAAAGAAGTCTATGCTAGATCGATTAGTAAGTCAAAACACAAAACTATCTGGTTATTTTGTGCTTAACTTTTTAACCGTAATTTTAGCGAGCTATGTATCGTTTAAAGCAGTATTGTTTTTCTCTTCGTATATTTTTATGATTTGGTTTTATTCACATAAATTAAAGCGTTATCCCTTTATAGGAAACTTAATAGCGTCTTCATTAGCCATTGCTCCATTCTTTATTGTGTTTGTGTACTACGGAAATTTTGATACCGTTATATTCTTTCACGGATTGTTTTTAGCCTTAATCATTTCCATAAGAGAAATCACGAAAGATTTAGAAAACATAAAAGGAGATTTAACCTTGAATTACAAAACGATACCAGTGGCTTATGGTGTTCAATTAACAAAGCTTATTTTATCGGCTTTAATTGTACTTACCTTAATTACTTCAATAGTCCTAGCGAATTTTTTCGAGGTTGGAAAAATGGATTATTACTTTTATTTTGCGACTGTTCTTCTACTGTTTTATGTCATAAAATTATGGATGGCACATAAAAAAGCGCATTACGTATTGTTACATAACGTGCTAAAGTTTGTTATTGTTATTGGGGCTTTTAGTATTGTTTTAATAAAGCCATTACTACTCATAAGTAAAATTAAAGTATTGTTTATTTTATTGACATAGTTTTTTTAATTGAACTATTGATAATACATGGATAAAACCAACTATCAAAATACTGAATATTTAAGTGTTTATAAAAGTTATAATGGAACGCAATTGTGATATTATATACAGTAACAAAACCAATAGTTATACTTAAATAGTAGTATAAAGTCTTCGTGTTTAGTTGAATTAGACGATAGTTTACACATAATTATAAAATAAATAGCAATACCTTTGCGCAAAATTTAGTACACATGTCAAGCGAAAGAAAGAAAACTGATAGAAAAAAGCATACAAACGATTCTTATAAAAAAGCCAATGCCCCAAAATCAAAATCACCAAGGTCAAAAACTTCTGTGAAGAAAACCGAGGCTAAAGTGGCTCCTGTGAAAAAAGGGTTGTCTGATGAAATTCGTTTAAATAAATACATAGCAAATTCTGGTATATGTTCTCGTCGTGAAGCAGACATGTATATTTCTATTGGTAGTGTTACTGTTAATGGAAAAGTAGTTTCAGAAATGGGTTATAAGGTAAAGAGAGATGATGATGTTCGTTATGATGGCGCTAGAATTAACCCTGAGCCTAAAGCATATGTGCTTTTAAATAAACCTAAGGGCTTTGCTACTACTACAAGTGAAAGTAAAGGTAGAACAGTTATGGATTTGGTTGCAAACGCTACCAGTTCAAGGATCAAGCCTGTAGGGAGGTTAGGAAGAAATTCAACAGGACTATTGTTTTTTACCAATGATGATGATATGGTGAAGAAGTTTACTGGTTCTAAAACTGGAGTAAAACGTTTATTCCATGTAGAATTAGATAAAAACCTAAAACAAGAAGATCTTAAAAAAATTCAAGATGGTATCTTAATAGAAGGTAAAAAAGTAACAGTTGTTGAAGCAACCTATATTACCAATTCTCCTAAAAATGAATTAGGTATTTCTATCTTAAATACTGGGAACGGAGTATTAAGAAATATTTTTGAACATCTTGGGTATGACTTGATAAAAGTTGATTGTGTGATGATTGGAGATTTAACTAAGAAGGATATTCCTAGAGGACATTGGAAACACCTTACAGAGCAAGAATTAATTAATTTAAAACACTTTAAGTAAGATTAACAAGTAATTTTAAAATACATAAAAGCCTTTCAAATTAGTTTTGAAGGGCTTTTTCTTTGGTAGCACCTCCAGAGGCTAATCATGTATTACTTGCTTAAAAACGTCTTTTTATTTAACGCTGTGAGTTTGTGTAATGTTATTGGTTTGAAAACAGGGTGTGGCTTGCTTATCTTGTTTAAAATCACTAACTTATGTAAGTGTATTAAAGTTAACTATTAAAAACATTTAAATATGGACACCAGGAGTTTTGACTCATTATCAATAGCGGTAAACACTTTAACAGCTGAAGGGTTTACGGAAGATTTTAAAGCAGAGGAAAACAGTATTAAGGCATTATATTCAAAAAAGGAATATCAACCTGAAGAACTTACAATTGTGAATACGTTTAGATTTGAAGGGATGACTAATCCAGAAGATGAAACGGAGTTATTTGCTATTGTAGCAAATGATAACTTAAAAGGAACTTTAGTAATGTCTTATAGTTCAAATCATTTTCAAAATGTTGAACTGATTAAGCAAATCAAAGAAGTAAAAAATTAGTTACTCATATTTATTTCAAAAGTTCTTGAAGTATTCTAAAATAAGTATCACTTCTGTAAATACCATTATGGCTACAATTGTCTATTAAATGTAGTGAAATATTATCGGGGTCGAGTTGTTGTAGTTGTATAGAGTTCCCTTCAGGAGTTATTAGCTGATCATTCTTTCCGTGAAAAATAGTAACTGGGCAGTGAACCTTTTCTATGAATTTATGAGTAGGTATTTTGTATTCAATTAAAAAGCAAGGTACTATAGGTGCTATTTCGTGTACTAAAGATTCAAAGGAGTAATAAGGAGCTTCAAGAATCAATGCTTTTGGATTGTTGTTAGCAGCTACATTAGCGGCTAATCCAGACCCGATAGAAAACCCTAAGACAATAATGTTGTTTTCTTTATATTTTGTTTTTAAAAAATCATACGCATGCTGAATGTCACTATGTAGCATTTCTTCGCTTTCAAGTTGGTTTTTGTTTTTTCCAAACCCACGATAATCTACAAAGAGTATGTCATAATTGTTGCTAGTGTACAAAGGGGCTCTCATTCCCCAGTCATGTAAAGCTCCAGCGTTTCCATGAAGGTATAAAATAACTCCTTTTGAATTTTCACTTTTAAATAACAGGCTGTTTATAGTATTTTTTTTGTCAACAGGGATGTTAATTTCTTCAAATTCAGTATCAAAATGGTATTGATAATTTGTCGCTAGGGTTTTTGGATGAAAATAGAATTTCTCTTGATTGAAATATAAGAAAGCCATAGAAATTACATAAAGGGATGAAATGATTAGGAAGAATCCTATGATTCTTTTTTTATTAAAAATTCGCTTCATGTTTTTTCTTAAAGATTTATTTGATGAATAAAATTAAACCTTTTTTATAAAATAATGTCTTAAGTGATATCAAATAAAAAAACAAATTTTCATTATTAATGAAAGATAAATTAAAAACCATTAGTTGCTTATTTTGTTTCATGTTTTTTGGCATGCTACTTTTTAGTCAACAAGTCAAAAGAGAGTTTAAAATAGTGATCAAACCCATTTTTAATGGAGAAAAACTTCAAAGGAAGCATTGGTATGTGTCTAAAAAAGGAGATTCAATACAGTTCAATAATGTAAAGTTTTATCTAACTGATTTTAAATTTGAACTATACAATAATTCGTATGAAGAAATTAATAAAAGTGCTTATTTGATTGATGCATTTAATGAAAATACACTTTTTCAATTTTTAAAATTGCCCAAAAAGAATAAGATTAAAGAAGTGTTCTTTTCTTTGGGTGTTAAAGGGGATTTAAGTGAGTCTGGAGCACTTTCCGGAGATTTAGACCCAGCAAAAGGAATGTATTGGGCGTGGCAAAGTGGTTATATTAATATAAAAATAGAAGGGGTTAGTCCTAGTTGCCCTACGAGAAAAAACAAATTCACCTTTCATATTGGTGGTTTTCAGGAGCCCAATCCAACACTAAGAATATTAAGTTTTCCAGTTATTAATAATCAAAAGAAGCTTACGGTATTTGTAGACATTGCAACTTTTTTGGATGGAATAATTTTAAAAGAGACTCATAGTGTAATGATACCTGGAGAAGAAGCTTCATACATGGCAGATACAGCTGTTAAAATGTTTAGCAAAAAATGATGAAAAATACAACCTGTTTTATTGGGATACTATTACTGCTATCTTTTATAGGGATAAAAGTAAGGTCTACGGTATTTACGTATCCCGAATATTGGCCAAAACCTATATATGATTTCACTAAAAACCCCGTTACAGAGGAAGGATTTCAATTAGGAAGAAACTTGTTTTATGATCCAAGACTGTCTAAAGACAACACTATATCATGTGCTAGTTGCCATTTACAAGCTTCGGGATTCACTCATATTGATCATGATTTGAGCCATGGTATAGAAGGGAAAATTGGAACTAGAAATTCGTTAGCTATAATGAATACTGCATGGTCAAATTCTTTTATGTGGGATGGCGGGATCAATCATTTGGAAGTACAAGCATTAGCGCCCTTAACTAGTGAGGTAGAAATGGCTGAAACACTAGAAAATGTGGTCCGTAAGTTAGATACTATTCCCTTTTACAAGGATTTGTTTTATAAAGCATTCCAGGATAGTACCATAACTGGGCAACGTGTGTTATTAGGGTTAACTCAATTTACAGTAATGTTGAATACCTATAATTCTAAGTACGATAGATACATTCGAAAAGAAGAAGCGTTTACTGATCAAGAGAAAAATGGTTTAAAACTGTTTAAAACAAACTGTGCTTCGTGCCATACGGAGCCTTTGTTTACAAATAATGAATTTAAAAATAATGGGTTATCTGTAGATAATACATTAAACGATTATGGAAGAATGAAAGTTACCCAAGATCCAAAAGATTCGCTAAAATTTAAAGTGCCAACCTTGAGGAATATTCAATTTACAAAGCCTTATATGCATGATGGAAGGTTTGAGACCCTACAAGAAGTAATTGCACATTATACAAGTGAAATTCAACACAGTCAAACTTTGGCTGGGGAGCTTAAAGAAACAATCGTTTTAACGCCAAATGAAAAAGTTGACTTATTAGTGTTTTTATACACCTTAACTGATAAAGAATTTTTGTTTGATAAACGATTTTCATTTCCAAAGGAATTAATAACTCAAAAATAAATCACGTGAACTCTTTAGTGTTTTCAAGTATAGTTGCCTTACTAAGCCATTGTTTTTTCAGTGTGTTGTTTTTGGTGTGTATTAAAAAAGAAAGACCAAAGTATTTATGGTTACTATTTGTAGTTATTCCAATCCCATTTTTAGGAACCCTTTTAGGAACCCTTTATGGTTTTGATAATACACTTATACGACTGGTGTTTTCGGCTGCTAGCTTTTTTTTAGTTGGTCCATTGCTTTATTTTTATTGTAAATCAATTTTATGCGAATCAATAAAGAAAAAGACGGTTTTTTTTCATAGCATACCTTTTTTATTTTTTAGTGTTTTGTTAATAAATTATGCGCCTCCTCCAGCTCCTTTTGGCGATAACGAATTTGTAACTCAAGTATTTCAGTCATCTAACAAAACAAAGTTGCCAAAGCATTTTCTAACCTCTTGTATAGCCCTATCTAATATATGTTATAGTGTATTAATTATTCTGTTGATTAAGAAAAGTAAGTTAAAGGTAAAAGAATTTTACTCAACCAATAATTATTCAATAACGCTTCAATGGTTGCAGTGGTTGGCAGTGTTTTTTGTGCTTTTAGCAACTACTTCGTTTATTGAAAAGGCTTATCCTGGAAGCGAAAAAGCTATTCCATTTGTAAAGCAATTGGGTCCCGTTTCTAGTTTACTATTTGTCTTCTTTTTAAGTGCTTTTGGGTTTCAACAAAACGTATTGTCGGAATTATGTTCCGAAAAAGGGAATAGCGAGCAAGAGGTAAAAGAACAGGTTGTTGAAGATAACAAACTGGATAATAACGAAAAGAGTTTTGATGATTTAGAGGAGCAGCTAAATCAGTACATGGTAAATGAAAAAGCATTTTTAAACGAAAACTTACGATTATCTGATGTTGCAAAAGAGATGAGTATTTCTACTAATGAGTTATCTTTTTTTATTAATAATACTTATCAGAAGAATTTCTACAAATATGTAAATGATTATAGAATAGCATACGCTTGTAAATTATTAAAAGATGAAACGTATAATAAATATACAATTGTAGCTATTGGTTTTGAATCTGGATTTAATTCTAAATCAACCTTTAATCAAGTTTTTAAAGAGCAAACAAATCAAACACCATCAGCATATCGAAAAACAGCATAATAAAGGGATGTAAATATGTCCGAACTTATACATTCGGTCTTTTAACTAAGCTGTTTGCAATACATTAGCCATGATTAATTAAAAGCTTAAAATCATGAAAATAAAATTATTTAATTTATTATTGCTATGCATACCTATGAGTATGTTAGCACAAACAAACCCTGCTATAACGGCATGGATGCAAAACACTACTGGGATAACGGGTCGTCATTACGTGGCTGGGAATTCAACCCCAATTAACGATTCAGATTTAGCTAATGTTCAATCGGTAGATTATGATGCGGATTGGGTATATGTTTCCGCAACAGGAATTCCTGCCTATATAACAGGCCCTTTTCAAGATGGTAATCCGTCTTTCGCAACTGCTCAAAACTCTATATTTAAAATGCCTTTGAACCCTACTCAAAACACAGGGGCTTCAACAGACACTACTCCAGGAAATATCGGTATTTTTATTAATGGAGTGGCTTTATTTGATTATAGAGATGGAGTAGCATGGAATGATGCTACTAATAATATTTGTGGAGGCCCAGGAAACGCTCCTTGTCCAGGAGGTCCAGCGGCCGTTATGGATTGGAATAGAGATGCGATACCTGCAGAAATGGAAGGGTTTGACTGTAATAAAGCGCACCCAGCAATGGGGAATTATCATCATCACCAAAACCCTAGTGCTTTTGATATGGATTTATTAGAGGTGTCAGATGTGTGTGATACGTATCCCGCAGATGGTTTATATGTAATAGATACTAATGCGCATTCTCCACTAATTGGTTTTGCTTATGATGGGTTTCCTATTTATGGAGCATATGGATTTGCTAATGCAGATGGTTCAGGAGGAATTGTGAGGATTCAATCAAGTTATGAATTAACGGGAGCAGCAACTAGAACCAATGGGCCAAATGTAAGTGCTACATACTTTGATGGATATTTTAGAGAGGATTATTTATTTGTATCTCATCCAGAAGAGTATTATTTAGATGAGCATAATGGTCGTTTTGCTATAACACCAGAATACCCTGCTGGAACTTATGCGTATTATGCTACAGTAGATGCAAATCATAACTCGGCATATCCGTATGCTGTTGGGCCTGCTTTTTATGGAAATGTTACCACTACTACAGTTGGTTCAATTCCAGGAGGAACAACAAATTATGTTTTGTCAACTTTTGATTATATTTTTAGTGATTCAACAATTAAAACATATCCGAATCCAACAGCTGAAATAATTACACTTCAAATTACTGATGTGTCTCATCCTGATTTAAAAATACAGTTAATAAGCATCTCAGGTCAATTGATTTCTGAACAGACACTTAAAATGGGGAGTACTATTTGTAATTTTGAAACGTCAACATTGTATAGTGGAACTTATTTTGTGGTAGCTTCAAATGGTTCAAGTAAAAAGACTTTTAAAATTATAGTGAATAAAGGGTTTTAGATAAAACCTAAGATGTTTAAAAAGAGAAAGTTGGTTTGATTTAATTCAAATTGACTTTCTCTTTTTTATGAGAAAGAATTTCCCAAATCATGAATCCAAATACAAGCACATATTCAATAAAGATCAGCCAATAATTGTTTATAAATGCTTCGTTTTTATAAAATGAGTAGCTAAGAATTATAGTAAAACTCCATACTAGCGGAAAACGATATGTAGTGAATATTGATAAAACTAATAACATTGCTACATACCAAGGATGAATTGTACTTGAAGTAAATAAGTAAAAACTCAATCCAAATAACAAAGCGGTAATTAATTGTTTTTTATATATGTTGTTTCTGAAGAAAGAAATAAGTAAAATGAACAGTAGCACTACAAAAGGGGTTACTTTTCCGACACTTCCAATAATATTATATCCATTTATAAGATATCCTACCTCACGAATTAGTAAATAAATACTTCCGTTAAATTCAAATGTTCCAAACCATAACCCTATGGTTTTGGAATAATTAGTGAGTAGGTTTTCAGAGATAAAAGAAGCAAAAAATAAAATGCTTGTTACTCCGACTATTGTATAAAAACCCAACAGTTTTTTGAATTTAAATTGCTGGAAAAATATAGGTAAAAATAATAGAGGCAATAACTTTAAACTAATAGAACAAGCAAACACAACAGCTGCTAATTTCCATTTATGTTGTTGCAATAGATACAAACTCCATATCAAGAAGAAAATCATAATTCCTTCAAAATGTAGGTTTCCAGTTAATTCAATAATGATAAGCGGATTTAATAAGTATAAGAATATTGTTTTGGGGTTTAAATGAAGCGCTTTTAATAGCTTTGACCCGAAATAGAGTACACCAATATCGGCAAGTATAATTAGTGCTCTCATAGCCACAATACTTCCTAAAATATTGTTGTTGGCAAATAAAGCTGCAATAACAAAACACAATTGGTTCAATGGTGGGTAATTACTATAATGACTTGCGTTAAGCTCTCCCATTCCGGTAACTAACTCTGTTGCCTGATTAGGGACTGTGTAATTTGGTGATTGGAATACTTCTGGCAAATACAAATACGGATTAAATCCGTTTAGTAGCATTCGTCCATCCCAAATAAAACGATAAAAGTCTTGTGATAAACTCGGTGTAGCAATTAAAAAAACAACCCTGAAAAGGATTGTTATAATAATTAAGCTCTTCCAGGTTAACTCTTTTTTTATGAGGTATAAAAACAACAAGAACAAACCAGTATAACTAATCAATACACTATTGAAGTCTCCTCGTATTAATTCATAGCCAAAATAATAATACACAAAACAAGATACTACTATAGCTAGGAAAATAGTTGAGTTTGTTTTTAAAAAGGAGCTATTTAGCATTTAGCTGATGTCGGTTTTAAGCATAATTATTAAATAGTCGATATGCTAAGAAATAACTAACCTAAAATTAAGTAAATAATTCTAAAATAGAATAATAAAAAGAGGAAGTTTAAAAGTTACGCTTTAGACGAAATAGATTTAAAAAATACAAATCCGAACCCAGCAACTAACATTAAGTGAAAAGGAACCAATCCAAAATCAATTTCTTTAGCGCCAACGAATATGGTAACTAAGTATGAACTTGCTAATCCAAATACGAAATACAATAGTAAGATACCTTCAATAATGGTATTCTTAGAGATGTTTTTACTCAAATACTTATTGTCTTTCCAAGAGTCTTTTAACGTACTAATATTGAACTTTGGAGTACGAACAAATTCACTTTTCTTACCTCTATGTCCTTCTAAAACAGCTAATGAATTGTGTAAAGAAAACCCCATTGCAATAGAGAAAAAAGAAAAGAAATGGCCTATGTAATTAAAGAAGTTTTTAAATCCTTTACCGTTGAGGTTCCTATACATAAACCAGTAGCAAATAAAGAATATTAAAGTACTCATAACGAAGAAACTCATTACAATAAAATACGAACGGAAGTGACCGTAGTAGTTTTTAATGTACAACATCGGAATACTTAAAACAGCAACTACAAATACATTTAAAAACATAGTACTGTTTAATAAATGCATTACACCATGAAACTTAGTTTTAAATGAAAGTTCTTTAGATTTTACAACGCGCTTAAACATTTTTTGAAAGTTTTCAGCACCACCTTTATTCCATCTAAATTGTTGTGATCGAGCAGCACTTATTACTACAGGTAATTCTGCTGGTGTTTCAACATCAACAAGATATTTAAATCCCCAGTTTTTTAATTGTGCTCTATAACTTAAATCTAAATCTTCTGTAAGTGTGTCCCCTTCCCAGTTTCCAGCATCGTAAATACATTCTTTACGCCATAAACCTGCTGTTCCGTTAAAGTTGATAAAGTGTCCTTTACTATTTCTTCCTACTTGCTCTAAAGTGAAATGAGCATCTAAAGCAAAAGCTTGTATTTTAGTAAGTAATGAATAGTTTCTGTTGATATGTCCCCAACGTGTTTGTACCACTCCAATTTTTTCATCTTTAAAATGAGGAACAGTTAATTTTAACCAGTTTTTTTGAGGTAAGAAATCAGAATCAAAAATAGCAATGAATTCTCCCTTTGCAATTTTAAGTCCTTCTTTTAAAGCACCCGCTTTAAAACCTTCTCTATTTTCTCGTCTAATATGAACTATATCTAAACCAGTTTTTTGCAAAGCTTCAATTTGAGTAGCATTGGCTAAAACAGATTCATCTGTAGAATCATCCAAAACTTGTATTTCTAATTTTTCTCTTGGGTATTCTATTTCAGCAATATTATTTAATAATCGCTCTACTACATACATTTCATTGTATAAAGGTAATTGTATAGTTATGTATGGAACTTCATCCGGATTATCTAAATCAAATTGTGGTCCGTGTTTCTTATTCTTTTGCGCTTTCAGGTAATTAACAAGCAAGTTTAATTGCGCTAATGCGTAAAATAAAATGATTACTAACGATACTGAGTATATCGCCATAATGAAATATGAACCGTATAATATTGCTTTATCCACTGTTATTTGAGGCTGTATTTAAAAATCCAAGTTAAAATTTTAATGCCAGCAAATATAGAACCTTTTATTGTACCTGACACCTTTGAAATACCAATTCTTTTTTTATACCTAACGGGTATTTCTATATAGGACAAATTGGTCTTCAATGCTTTAAGTTGCATTTCCACAGTCCAACCATAAGTTTTGTCAACCATGTTGAGTGCTAATAGTTTATCATACTTAATTGCTCTAAACGGACCAAGGTCAGTAAATTTCGCTTTAAAAAAAAGTTTCATTAACGAACAAGCCAACCAATTACCAAAAATTTGTTGTGGGGTAACGGAGTCTTTTTCTCTAAGATCAGGTACCCTCGCTCCAACAACAAAATCGATGTTTTCATGAAGAATAGGCGCAATAATTTTAGTCAGCTCTTCAGGATAATCACTATAATCCCCATCTAAAAAAACTAAAATATCGGGTTTCTCATTTTGAGAAGCAATATATTCCATTCCTTTTAAACAGGCGTAACCGTATCCTTTTCTATTTTCTGTTAAAACTGTTGCGCCAGCTTTTTCAGCAACCGTAACAGTATTGTCGGTTGAATTATTATTAACAACGATTACTTCGGAAACTTCTGAAGGAATATCAGCTAGTACACTTGCAATAGAATCCTGCTCATTATAAGCAGGGATAATTACCTTTATTATTGACATTTAAGAGAGGGGTGTTTTTAACAAAAAAAAAAAAATTACAATGCTTCTTGTTTGTTTTGCGAGATATTTATTTGAGCTACAAATAGGTCGTTGTTTTGTATCGGTGTAACTACGCATCTTCTATTTTTTGGGCAACGCATATAACTCGGCCTGCATGAAGATATTAGTAATAGGATAACAACAGAGCAAATGCTAATACATGTTTTTCTCATTTTAAATCACAGTATTTAGTTGACAATCAGTAATATACGTAAAAATTACTGGTTAGCGTTTATTTCTATAACGAAACTATTTAAGGTACTTCATTAAATCTACATCGTTACCTAACAATATGTCCGTTGGGTTGATGCGACCATCTTCTGGTCCGTTTTCTAATTTTAAAACTCCACGTGGACAAACTGCAGCACAAACACCACAACCTACACAACTGGCACGAACTATATTTTCTCCTTTTTGAGCATAAGCCCTAACGTCAATTCCTTGCTCACAATAGGTAGAACAGTTACCGCATGAAATGCATTGCCCACCGTTTGTGGTAATTCTAAAACGGGATTTAAAACGTTGTACAATCCCTAAATATGCTGCTAATGGACATCCAAACCTACACCAAACTCTATTTCCGAAAATAGGATAAAACCCAGTTCCTATTACACCTGCGAAAAAGGAACCTATTAAAAGCCCGTATACAGTTTGAATGGATTGAGTGCTAATGCCTAAAACTCCTTTAGAACCTGTAAAATAGGAGTATAAGGTGATGCCAGTCATTACTAAGGCAAATACCAAAACACCATGAACTATCCAACGTTCAAATTTCCACGCTTTTAGCGATTTATCAGATAACTGTCTGTATGGATCACCTAATGTTTCCGCTAAGCCACCACAGCCACATACCCATGAACAGTACCATCTTTTTCCAAAGAAGTATACCATTAAAGGAACAATTACAAGTGTTAGTACAATTCCCCAAACTAAAATGAAGAATCCTATGCCACCACTATTTGTTAATTCTTTTAAATTCCATTTAAAGAAGAAATCATAATCTAACGGGAAGGCATTTTTAAAATCATACCATGGCATTTGAAAACGGACCATAATTTCTGGAATTAAAAAGGCAAATACGATTTGGAAAAACAATACCGAAGTAGTTCGTAAAATTTGGTATTTGTTATGACGGTATTTAATATACATTCTAACAGCCATTACGACCATTACAACACAATATAAAAATCCGTACAGAAACCATTGTCCAGCAGGATTGCCACTTAAGGCTTCGCTAATTGGATCTACAATATAGGTCCAGTTTATAATATAATCTGGAGCAAAATAGAGTAGTAAGTAAAAACAAACTAAAAACACAAAAAAAAACCAACCTATCCAGCCTCGATTAGTTGCTGCATTTAAAAAAACACCGTTGTTTTTGATTCCTTTTGGTCCTAGTGTAATTACATTAGGGATGATATACAGTAATGAACCAAAAATAGCTAAACCGAAAGTTAGCCACCAAAACAGTCCTTTATTATCTTTAATAATTCCTATTCCTGACTTTTTAGCGATGTCATAGGCTAAAACATGAGGTTTACTCCATATCTTTTTTCCATATTCTTTATTCTTAATATGTGAAGTGTTTGCATTGTTTAATGCACTTCTTATTTCTGAAGAAAAATTAAACAGATTGGAGAATTCTTTTCCAACTACGTTAGTCTGCATATCATTAATAAATAACTCGCTTTTAATTCCTTTGTCTTCTATTATCTGATCAAATAATTCAGGTGTAACTTCATACTTTCCTAAAAATATAAGAGATATAAATAATGCTAATCCTCCTAAAAATAAAAAGAGTCCTGTATTTTGAATATTTTTCATATTTACTGTTTATGCTTTAGAGAAGATTCGTTTCCAACTTTTCTTTTTTAATTGAAGCGTAGCTCCGTTTTCGGAGTTGAATTTTTTAATAATCTCTTTTTCGTGGAGTTTATAAAATTCAGGATCAAAGTTGGCGTCGGCTAAATGTTCTAAAACATGTTCTATTGATTTTTTTTCGGTTAGGATTTTGTCAAAAAACTCATGACGCATGCGTATTCCTAAGGTGTTGATTCCAATAAACTCATGCGTGTTTTTGTCATAATTGATATGAATACATTTTTTACCATGAGCATGCTCCCAATAAAATCGAGCTTCATTTTCTTTTGTTTGCGCCCAAACCCATCCGTATGTTTGGTACTCTATATCAAAAAACTTAGCAGAATTAAACCAGTGACTTGGTTTGTATTCCATACGGTTGCCACAAATAGTTTGTGCTAAAGTTTCGCCCATCATTCTTCCAGTGTACCAAACCGCCTCTATAGGTCTACGCTCGTCAATAGCTTCGTTTTGCTCAGCACAATCTCCGATTGCGTAAATGTTAGGTATATTAGTTTCTAAGTATCTGTTTACTTTTACTCCTCTTCCTGTTTCAATACTTGATTCTTTTATGAAATTAATATTAGGTGATACACCAGCAGTTAAGCCAACTAGATTACATTCAATTTCTTCACCTGTTTCAGCTATTACAACAGATTTCGCATTACCATTTTCATCGGACCTTATCTCTTTTAAGTTAACACCCAAACGTAAATCGATATGATTGTCTGTAATTTCACGGTTTATCATCGCTGATTCTCCTTTTGGAAGTACGACATCCCAAAAACTATCTTCTCTTACTAAAAACGTTGTAGGTATATTTCTACTATGTAACATTTCGGCTAATTCAATTCCAATTAAACCACCACCAACTATTACGGCACGTTTACAAGTTGTATTGTCAGGAGCATATTTTTCAATCTTTTCTAAATCTTGTTTGTGATACATTCCTGTAACACCACCCAAATCCTGCCCAGGCCATCCGAATTTGTTAGGCTTTGACCCCGTAGCAATAACTAACTTATCGTAAGCTAATGTATTTCCGTCTTGAAAAACTACTTCGTTAGCTCCAGTGTTTATTGAAGAAACGTATTTAGAGACTAAATCAATTCTGTTTTTCTCCCAAAACCATTTTTCATATGGTTGTGTATGTTCAAAGTTCATATGACCCATATAGACATACATTAAAGCAGTACGTGAGAAAAAGTGACCAGTCTCTCCAGAAATAACAGTAATCCGTTTATTACTATTCTTTCTGATGTGACGGGCACAGGTGATTCCTGAAATTCCGTTCCCAATGATTACGATATGTTCCTCCATAGAATATAAATTGACCCACTAGTGGGTTTAACTTTATAAGGTTTACCTGACTGAAAAAGAATAAGGACAAATAATGCCTAATTGACTTGTGTCAAGAATATTAATTTTAAAATGAGTCGAGATTAAAGTTAATACCTTATTTTTAAATCACCATTTAGAATTAATTTAAATTAGCCCATAATGGGCATTTGATAAAAATAGCAGTATGAGAAGATTTGTGGTTTTTGTTTTATTACTAATAACAGTGATTCATTTTTCTTGTAAAGGGCAATCAGAGAAAAAAATTAATGGAGTTTCATTTGTTGCCTCACCTAATAAAGTAACTCAGAAACATATTAATCCTGTAATAAAATTAAACGCAAACTATGCAGCAATAATGCCTTTTGGGTTTGTTAGGAGATTGGATAGCCCTGAAGTAAAATACAATTCCAAAGACCAATGGTTTGGAGAATCGGTAGCAGGAGCTAAACAATACATTTCTGAATTGCATAAAAGTGATATAAAAGTGATGCTCAAACCGCAATTATGGGTTTGGAGAGGTGAGTTTACAGGAAATATTAAAATGAAATCTGAAGCAGATTGGAAAATATTAGAGAGTACATATGAAAAATTCATTATAGAATATGCTAAGGTAGCTCAGGAAAAAAGGGTGGCAGTATTTTGTGTGGGGACAGAATTAGAGCAATTTGTGCAATACCGCCCTGACTATTGGAAAAGATTAATTGAAAAAGTAAAAACGATTTACAAGGGGAAACTTACTTATGCCGCCAATTGGGATGAATACACAAAAACTTCTTTTTGGGAAGCATTAGATTATATAGGTATTGATGGTTATTTTCCGCTGTCAAAAGATGAAACACCACAAAAAAAAGAATTAAAAAAGGGTTGGAAAAAGCATAAAATAGTTATGAAAAAGCATGCTGATTCATTACAAAAGAAAATATTGTTTACGGAATTTGGCTATAGAAGTGTTGACTATTGTGCAGCAAAACCGTGGGAAGTAGATTATAGTAAAACCAATGTCAATTTATCTGGGCAGGTAAATGCAACTCATGTATTGTTTGAAGAGTTGTGGGATGAAGAATGGTTTGCAGGTGGGTTTTTATGGAAATGGTTTACCCATCATGATAGAGCAGGAGGTAATAATAACCCAAGATTCACGCCGCAAAATAAGCCTGCTGAAGAAACAATTAGGGAGTTTTATTTAGAGGTGAAGAATTAAATGTTTTTTAGAAAATCATTCAAGGTGATCTCTTTATTTACATTCATTTTTTTTCTAAGATTATAGCGATAATTATCAATGCTTGATACACTAATGTTTTGTTGAATTGCTATTTGTTTAGAGGTAAGATTTAAGCGAACAAAAGCTGCTACTCTTTTTTCTTTAACAGATAATTGAGGGTATAAATCACTTAATTTATGATAAAAAGCATCTTTGGTGTTATCGGCAATTGAATAGATGGCTACCTTTTCTTTGTTTTGTTCTAAATTGTTGTTTAGAAAAAGAATCAGGTCATTAAGGTTTTTGTTTTTTGTTTTCTCGCTTAGGCTTATAAGTTTTATTTTTTCTTTGATGCTTGTTAATAGATCGTTTTTTTCTGATATATGTAAGGCGAAATCAGTAATTTGTTTGTTTTTAAAATTAATCTCGTTGTCTGATTTTTGTTGTTTCGTGGCATCTAATTCTTGCTTTGTTTTCCATGTTTCTTTCCTTCTGATATATATTAATGTAGAGATAATGAATAATGAGGCTGCGGCAATTGCCAACAACATATATGTTAGGCGTGAAGAGCGTGATTTTTCTTCTGAAATTTGTAATTCAGCCTCTTTGTTTCTTAAATCATTTTTCATTTTCTTATAATCAAATTCTGCCTGCAAAACATTCAAATGAACAATTTTTTGAGTGTTGTTAATGCTGTCTTGAATTTGAAGAAGTTGATCTTTGGCTTTTAAAGATTTTTCGAAATTTTGGTTACTCCTATATGCTTCAGATAAATTATAATATAAGTCAATTTTGGCTTTAGGATTTATGGATTGACTTCTCGTGTTGAGGTAATCTTCTAATAGATTTACGGCATTTGAATTGTCTCCTTTATTTATAGAAAGATCAGATTCCGCTATGATGATTTCTAATGTTCCTATGTTATGTTTTTCCGCTATTTTTTTCGCTTTTTCTAAATAAGAATGTGCAGTTTTGATATTATTAAGTTTAGTGTGTGATCTACCTAAGTATATAAGGTTTTCCATCAGGCCATAATTATAACTAATATTAGCAGACTGTTCTTTTGCTATTTCTAAAAATTCTATAGCAGTAGCGTAAGATTTATTGTTGTAATGATTAATTCCAATTTTTGAATTGCAACCTGCTAAACTTAGCATATCGTTTTTTTCTAAATAAATGTCTTTTGATAGATTTAAATATTCAATGGATTTGGTAAAGTTTTTTTGCCTGCTATTTATGGTTCCAAGAATTAAATAACAATCTGCTAATATGGTTGATTTGTCATTTGTTTTTGCAGAGGAGATGGATTCATTTAAATATTTCATAGACATTACATAGTTATCCATTTCTAAGTATAAATACGCAATATCTTTTAAGATATTTATTTTTGATTCCCTGTTCTCAAAGCTAGGGTCTTCATAGATATCCTTAACCCTTAAAAGGTGTTTTAAAGCTTCATCAAACCTTTTTTCTTCAATATTTATCGCAGCAAGTAATCTGTAGCTATTGCTTTTTTTTTTATCTACTCCTTCAGTTTTTTGATAATATTCAATGGCTTTTAAACATAAACTGTCGGCTTTGTCGTAATTGCTTTGTCTGAAATTGGCCCACGCAAGTGAGTTGTATGAGTCAGCAATACCTAAACTGTAATTGATCGCTAGTGCTTTGTTTAAAGCTTGATTTGTATAATAAATTGCCGAGTCAGTATTCTTTCGGTTGTACGAAATGGCTAGTTGCACCATTAAATCAACTTTTCTAGCTTCAATTTTCTCTTTTTGAATTAGCCTTTTAATACTATCATTTACGGTTAATGCACTTGTAATTTGTGTAAATGATAATAAACTAAATAATATGAAGGTCTTTTTTATGCTCATGTCTGTAAACGTCTGTTTTTCTGAAGTAAATGTAATGATTAGGAATCAATTAGGAGTATCTATTGTGTGTTTTAGGAGTATAATAGGAGTGTGGAAATGTTAAATAAGCTCATAAGCAATCTACTTTTGTAACAAATATTTATACCCATGAAACAAATACGCTTTTTTTATGTTATTGCGCTCGGGAGTATTCTCTCTTTAAATGCGCAAGTAGGTATCGGAACTACAAGTCCAGATTCAAGTGCCGCTTTGGATGTTACAAGTACATCTTCAGGATTAATGATATCTAAAATGACTCAAGTTCAACGCAATGCGATAATGAGTCCATCTACCGGGTTATTAATTTATCAAATAGATGGTACAGCTGGTTTTTACTATTTCGATGGAGCAATATGGAAAACTTTTGGAGGAGGTTCCGGTTGGGGTTTATTAGGTGATGCTGGAACAACTGTAGGAACTGATAAAATAGGAACCTTAGATGTCCAGGATTTGGTGATTGTAGCTAATAATAGCGAGGTTGTGAGGGTGAATTCTAATGGTTTTGTAGGGATTGGAACTTCAGTTCCTACCCATCATTTGCATATTGTAGGTACAGCTCCTGTGTTTAGAATGCAAGACGGTGATGAGGGGTTAAATAAAGTGTTGACATCTGATGCTACGGGTAATGCTTCTTGGGGGGATTCTTCAAGTTTAAGTGATGCGGGAGATCAAGATTGGGATTTTGGATGTTGTGGAAGTAATTTAGGAGATAGGGTTTATAGATCAGGTTCTGTTGTAATTGGAAGAACGGGGACAGTTACACCGGCTTTTTTAAACTTGGATGTAGATAATGGAGCAACAACAGGAACTGTCATCGGTATAGGGGATGTGGAATACATTGAAGATGGTAATAATGAAACCAGGTTTAGTCATCGTTTATACCCTCAAGATAAATGGTCTACTAGGCTTGGTTCTGCAACTAAATTATGGAAAGATGTTTGGGCAACTAATGGAGTAGTTCAGACTTCAGATAGGAGGCTAAAGGAAAATATTACTACTTTAAAATATGGATTAAAAGAGATATTACAATTAACCCCAGTAAGCTATAAGTGGAAGCAAGAAAAAGTGGGTAAGCTTTTTCTTGCTGAAGTTGATAAAAGAGAAATATTGGGATTAATCGCTCAAGAGGTTGAAAAAGTTATTCCGGAAGTGGTTTATCATGAAGCGCTAGTGCCAATAGAGAATAGTGAAAACGGTGCTTATGAAAAGGTGGAATATGAAAGATTGGCAATGAATTATAGTGAGTTGCTTCCTGTAATTATTAAAGCCAAACAAGAGCAACACCAGAGATTGGTAGCATTGCAAGAAGAAACAAAAGTTTTGCACAAGCGGTTATTAGAATTAAAAGCTAAAAAGAAATAACATGAAAAAAAAGATATTAAATTTTATAGCTATAATATTTGCAAGCACTTCTCTTTTGGCACAAGTAGGTATTGGAACAACAACACCTGATGCTAGTGCGATATTACAAATAGATAATACTAGTAAAGGGATATTAGTGCCCAGAATGACACAGGCGCAAAAAATTGCTATTACTACACCAGTTTTAGGACTGTTGATTTTTCAAACAGACGGAACTTCTGGGTTTTACTATTATAACGGAAGTGCATGGGTAACTTTTGGAGGAGGTTCAGGTTGGGACTTGTCGGGTAATACTGGAACAACACCCGTAACCAATATGTTAGGGACAACCGATGTTCAGGATTTGAGTATTGTAGCTAATAATTCAGAAGTTGTACGTATAACTTCTGATAAAAAAATAGGTGTTAATACAACTACTCCTTCTGCAACTTTTGATATTGTAGGTCCTAATATAGCAGCTCAAACACCAGCGATAAGAATTCAAGACGGTACTGAAGTGGCAGGTTATGTATTAACTTCTGATGTGAATGGTAATGGAACCTGGGTAGATCCTAATTCATTTGGAGGTGGAGGTGCGGATGTTGACTGGGCTTTAGCAGGTGGAGCGGGGAATCCTACGGTTACAGATCCTATTTATAGGCTTGCTCGTACTAATGTTGGTGCCAGTACTACATCTATTAGTGCAACCCTAGATGTAAATAATGCGGGTAGCAACGATGGTGCATCAATGGGGGTTGGCTCTGATGAATATATTAGAAGTATAAATTCTACTGATGCTGAGTTTAGTCATGCTATAGTTCCGGTAACTGATGGAAATTTAGATTTAGGTGCAAGTTGGAATTCTTGGACAAATATTTACGCAACCAATACCACAATACAAACATCTGATATTAGAAAGAAAAGTGGTATTCAACCATTAAATTATGGTATAGGAAGCATAATGAATATAAGACCTGTTAGTTATAAATGGAAAGATGAGGTTTACGGAAAATTAAATATTAAAGAAAAAGATAAGAGAACAAAAATAGGGTTTATTACTCAAGAAGTTAATGCCGTAATTCCAGAGGTTATCGTAGATGAAGAATGGACTGCTAAAAGTGATGCTGAACCTGATGTGCCTTTGAAAAAAGAAACAAGAATTATGGGAATGAGGTATATAGAACTTTTGCCGGTGGTTGTTAAAGCTACCCAAGAACACGAGGGAATTATAGAACAAATTAATAATCAACAACAAAAAATGTTACAATTGCTAGAAGTGATTGATCAGTAATAATTTTTTGTTATAAAAATATAGCTAAGATGAAATATATTATATTATTATTTTTAATGCTTTTGACCTTACCTAATGTTGCTCAAGTAGGTATAGGTACAAATACTCCTAACAACAGTGCTGCTTTACATGTAGAAAGTACATCTCAAGGAGTTTTAATTCCTAGAATGACACAAGTGCAAAGAGATGCTATAGCTACTCCTGCAACGGGATTGTTAATTTACCAAACAGATGGAGCTTCTGGGTTTTATTATTATAATGGAACCATTTGGGTAACCTTTGGTTCGGGTTCTGGCTGGGCTTTTTTAGGTAATTCAGGTACTAATGATGTAGTAAATAAATTGGGAACTACAGATGTGCAAGATTTTATTATAGGGACTAACAATGAAGAGGTAATTAGAGTGACTACAGCAGGGAATGTTGGAGTAAATACTACTACGCCTACAGCAAAATTTCACTTAGTAGATCCGGTTTTTGCTGTTCCAGCATTGTTTGAAGATAGTTTTGAAGACAGTACAATAGTTCCTTTTACAACTGGAGGAAGTGCTGCTTGGGTTATTACAACTACTGCTGGTGAATTTAATGCCGCTAGTGGTAGTGTTGTAGGAACTAAAAGTGGTAACATAAGTGATAGTCAATCTTCTTGGATTGAATATTCAACAACAATACCTGCTGGTGGTGCAACTATAGAATTTGCTTACAAAACATCTTCAGAGACCAATTATGATAAGTTGTTTTTTAAGATTGATGGTGCTTCTCAAGCCGACTGGAGTGGCTCGGGATCGTGGGCAACAGTTTCTTACCCGGTAACAGCTGGGGCACATACATTCAGGTGGGAATACACTAAAGATAGTTCGGTGTCGAGTGCAAATGATGAAGTTTATATTGATGATATAAAAATAACAGAGCCCGTACCGGCTACTCCACCAGTATTACAGATAGTAGATGGCTCCGAAGGAGCGAATAAAATGTTAGTTTCAGATGCTAACGGAGTAGGGAACTGGCAAGTAGTTACTCCTGCTGGAGGAGGTGATACGGATTGGCTTTTTGCAAGTGGGAGTACATATGCAGACCCTATTTATCATGTTGGTCCGGTAATGATAGGATATAATATGGTTACAGCTCATACCTTACATGTTTGGGAAGAAGATGTTTTGTATACATGGGCAGGGTCTAATGGAGAATCAGATATTAACATTGGGAAGCTTGAAATTCAAGACCAAGCGCCATTAGCTCCAAATCCTGGGCATTTTACTTTCGATGGAGGTATTGATAATATTTTACCAGTAAATTCAGATACGTATAGTTTGGGGTCATCAGCTAGAAGATGGAAAGATGTTTTTACAGGAGGAGGAGTGTTGAATTCTTCGGACCGTAATTTAAAAACAGCTATTAAGCCATTAAAATATGGTTTGGCAGAGATTTTAAAATTAACGGCAGTTTCTTATAAATGGAAAGAAGATAGAATAGCTGATTTTAGTATTCCTGAATCAGATAAAGAAAGAAGATTAGGTTTTATAGCTCAAGAACTTCAAAAGATTTTGCCAGAGGTAGTTGTTACTCATGAGTGGAAAGAGTACGAGGAAAATCCTGGTGTTTTAGTTAAAGAAGAGAATGATTTCCTTGGTGTACGTTATAGCGACATAATACCTGTTGCTATAAAAGCAATTCAGGAACAACAACAAAAGATAGAAGATATAGAAAAATTAAATAATGAAATTAGAATGGCTATTAAGAAACTCCAAAAATAGTTAGAGATTATTTAAACAATGTATTGAATTAGTTAAGTGTTTTTAAGTAAAACAGTCTAGTATTTTAATGGGCTGTTTGTTAACTCGGGGTGAAAATAGAGCAGGAATCGGGTTTGCTAGCCTTGTGCTTTTTAATTGTTCGTTGAAGTGATATAGTTTCGGTTGTTATTAAATCAATTCAAGAGTAACATGAGTTAATTGAAGCTCAAAATAATAAAATGAAGAGTTAACTAAATTGGTTAAAAAACTTACAAAGGAGTAACTAATATTTAAAGTATTACATGTTTTTCGGGTAAATTAATATGTGATTTTGGGTAGAAAGGCCAGCAGGGGTGTTGGTCTTTTTTAACTACAGACTTTTAAAAATTTAATGAATAAAGAAATATACATAAATGACATACCATATGTGGTAGAGAGCGCAGATTTTTTAACTCTTGAATGTTTGCAAAGAGAAATGCAAAATTTGGCAAATGAGAATTTATTTGATTTTAATAGTTATAAAATAACAAGAAAACTTTTTAGTTCGTTTTTGAAAAAAGGAATGCAGAAGAAAAGGTTGAAAAAAGGGAATGATATGATACATGATTTTTATTATACAAGATAATCTTTTAAGCCTTAATAGTGTTAAAATATTGCAGACATAGAAAAATTAAATACTCGAATTAGAATGGTTATTAAGTAGCTTCAATAATAGTTAGATATTATTTATACAAAGTATTGAATTAGTTAAGTGTTTTATAAAGGATTAAATTTTTAATGTTGGACAACCCCTAAATGGGTATTAAGGGTTGTTTGTTAATTCGGGTGAAAATAGGTCAGCATATTCGGGTTGCTGGCCTTTTTCTTTTGATAAATAAGTCTGGACTTAGATTCTCTTGATGAAATTACTTAAAGTAATTTCTTTGGGGACATTCATTTTTCTTCTAAGATTATGGCGGTAATTATCAATGCTTGAAATGCTGATGTTTAGCTGTGTGGCTATTTGTTTAGAAGATAGATCTAGTCTAACAAATGCAGCTACTCTTTTTTCTTTATTTGTGAGATCTTGGTATAAATCACTTAGTTTATGGTAAAATGAATCTTTAGTGTTGTCTGCAAGAGTGTAGATAGCAACTTTTTCTTTGTTTTGCTCTAGGTTATTGTTCAAAAAATGAACTAATTCGTTAATTTTAAAGAGCTCTTTTTTATTAGAAACAACTAATAATTTCAACTTGTTTTTAATACTTACAAGAAGATCGTTTTTTTCTGAAATGTGTAAAGCAAAATCAGTAATTTGCTTGTTCTTAAAGCTGATTTCATCATCAGATTGTTTTTGCTTTGTTTTTTGCAATTCTTGTTCAGTTTCCAAGATAAGTTTATTTGTTTTTTGAGCTCCTTTTCTTCGTAAATAGATGATTGTTGCAATTCCAATAAAGACAATTACGATAATAATCAATAAAAGATTTAGTAAACGTGTGGATTTTGTTTTTTCCTCTGAAATTTTAAGTTCGTTTTCTTTGTTATTGAGGTCGTTTTGGACTTTTTTATAATCAAACTCTGCTTGTAAAACTTTTACCTGTATATTTTTGTGGATACTATGGATACTGTCCTGAATTTTTAATAGTTTATTTTTTGTTTCCAGTGCTTTTTTAAAATGATGTTGAGTTTGATAGATATTTGATAAGTTTTCAAGCAGGAATATTTGTTCTTTGGGAGAATGTTTTGTTTTGTAGTTTCTTAATTCATTTTCTAAAATTGTAATGGCTAGGTTTGTTTTATTGTGTTTACGAACTAGGTTAGCTTTGGCAATAGCAATAGGTGTATCGTGATTAGTGATGTTATGTGTATTGGCTATTTGTGTAGCTTGTTTTAAAAATGACTTAGCAGCAATTAGGTTATTAAGTTCTAGATGAGATTTAGCAAGATAGATTAAGCTGTTCATTTGACCTAAATTGTACTGAATGTTAATTGCTTGTTTTTCTGATTCTTGAAGAAATTCAATCGCTTTTTGGTATTTGCCGCTTCTATATTGTGCAATACCTATGTTGGTGTTGCAGATAGCAATGCCAATTAGGCTGTTTTGCTTGGTATAAATGTCTTTTGAAATAGTGTAATTCTTAATTGCTTTTTTATAATCTTTTTGTCGGTTGTTTATAATGGCTAAGATGTTATAGCAATCTGCTAGACTGGACATATCTCCATTTTCTTTAGCGGTACTTAATGATTCGTTAAGGTGCTTCATGGACATAATATAATTGTCCGTTTCTAGATATAAATAAGCAATGTCATTCAAGACTAAAGATCTAATCTCTTTATTTTTTAAGTCTGGTGAATTATATAAGTCTTTTGTTTTAAGTAAATAGGAAAGCGCTTCTTCGTATTTTTTATCCGTAATGTAAACAGCAGCAATAAGTCTATAACAATTACCAAGTCGTTCTTGATTGTTGTCTCCTTTTTCAAAGTGAATGATTGCTTGTTTGCACATTTCTAAGGCTTTCTTGTAGTTGCTCCTTTTGTAATTGGCCCAGGCTATAGATATATACGCATTCGCTTTTCCTTGATTATAGTTTGCTTTTTCAGCGTGTTCTAATGAAAGGGTAGCATAAAGTATAACAGAATCGGTTTGTTTGTTTTTAAATTGTTGTGCTATTTGGTAGAGTAGTTTTACTTTTTTTATTCCGTCTTTTTCTTTTGAAATTAGATGTTGTAAGCTGTCAACTTTGGATTGAGAAAAGGAGAAAAGTGGGAATGTGGATATTAAGATTAGTTTCCTTATTGTTAAAAACATGTTTTTGGTATTGTGCGTTTATTCTGCAAATATAGGGTGTTAGTTGTTAATTAGTAGTTGTTATGAAGTACACTAGTAGTTTTTTAGTAGCTCTATATTAAGTTGCGAGTGTATTTGAGTAGTACTTTTGCGGTGTCATAATTGGTGAAATAGAAAATTATATTTCTGCATCTACAAAGTGATGTAAATTAGGTTTTGAAAGAATTACAATTAGCCCCTGTAAGTCATAGGTTGAAGTAAGAAGGAGTAAAATGACTTTTTCTTACTGAAACCCAAAAAAGTTAAATTTAAAGTGTTATAAGTATATAGTATTGAAAACTTAGCAACCTTCATTTATATAGGTCTGTTGTTATATTTTGGGTAGAAAAGGTCAGTTTTAATCGGGTTACTGGCCTTTTCTTGTTTTATGTTTAATGGTTCTAGTCTTAAATATTTTTAATAAAATCGTATAAGAAAACCTCTTTAGGTACATTCATTTTCTTTCTTAGGCTGTATCTATAGTTGTCTACACTAGCTTTAGTTATATTTAACTGAATTCCAATTTGTTTGGAGGCTAAATTTAAACGAACATATGCTGCAACTCGAGTTTCTTTTTCATTTAGTTTTGGGTAGAGCTCTCTTAATTTATGGTAAAAGGCATCCTTAGTATTGTCAGCAACGGAATATAGAGCAACTTTTTCTTTATTCTGTTCTAAGTTATTATTCAGGAAAAGAATCAAGTCGTTAAGTTTTTTGTTTTTTATATTCTCGGTAAGGGTGAACGATTTTATTTTATTTTTAATATCAAGAAGCAACTCATTTTTCTCATAAATATGTAATGCGAAATCAGTAATTTGTCTGTTTTTAAAGCTGATTTCATCGTCTGATTGTTTTTGTTTCGTGTTTTGGAGTTCTTGCTTGGTTCTCCACATTTCTTTTCTTGTTTTTCGCAGGTGTTTTCTCCGTAAGAAAATTAATGTGGTTATACTTATTAGCAATAGTCCCGCAATGGTCAACAATATATTTATAAAACGAGAGGCTCTTGTTTTGTCCTTAGCTACTTGAAGTTCAATATCTTTGCTCTTAAGGTCTGCTTGAACTTTCTTGTAATCAAACTCGGCTTGTAAAACGTTTACTTGAATTGTTTTGTTGATATTGTTAATACTATCTTGAATTTTTAATAAATCATTTTTGGTATTTAAGGCTTTTTTATAGTTTTTACTGTCTTCGTAGGTTTTAGATAACGTTTTGTATAACTCTATTTTTTCTTTTGGGAACAGTATTTTTTCATTTTCACTAATATGATTCTCTAATAGTTTAATGGATTTGGCGAAGAGCCCTTGCTTATTTGCAAGTTCAGATTTGGCCATGACAACATCAGATGTAGGTACGCTAATTTTTAATGCGATTTTTTGTGCGTCATTTAAAAACCCTTCGGCATCTACGGTATTACCAAGCTTAATATGCGACTTCCCCAAGTATACAAGGTTTTCCATTACGCCTAAATTAAACTGTATGTCTGTTGCTTGTTTTTTAGCTATTTCTGAGAATTCAATAGCTTTTAAATAGGACTTTTTTCTGTAATAAGTTATTCCTAGGTTTGTGTTACATATGGCTATGCCTAATAGATCATTTCTTTTAAGATAGATATCTTTAGATGTGTTGTAATGCTCCAAGGCCTTGTCAAAGTCATTTTGTCTACTTGTTATAGTTGCAAGAATATTATAACAATCTGCTAAGGTGGCAGTTTGATCGTTTTCTTTGGCAGTAGCAATGGACTCATTAAGGTATTTCATAGCCATAATGTAATTGTCCATTTCTAAATATAAATAAGCAATGTCATTTAAAACGAGGGTTTTAACCTCATTGTCTTTTATGTTAATGTCTTTATATAAGTCTCTAGCGATTAATAAATACTTCAAACATTCTTCTGATTTTTTTTCTTTAGTACTTATAGCGGCTAATAGTCTATAGCAACTTCCAATATGAGCACCGTTTTTTTTTGCTTTTTTATAATACTTGATGGCTTCATTACATAGTAATTCTGCTTTTTCGTGGTTACTCCTAGTGTAATATGACCAAGCTAGACCAATATTTGCATTGGCAATTCCAAAGTCATAATTAATTTCAGAGGCTTTACCAAGTGATTCTTTTGCATAATAAATAGCAGAATCTGTAGATTTTCTTCTGAAGGATTGAGCTAGTTTAAATATTAAATCAACCTTTTTAGTAGCCACTTTTTCGGTGTTTATTAATTTTTTAAGGCTGTCAGTTTTTTTTTGTGCAATTGTTAATTGCATACATAGGGATAAGCTGAATAATAAAGTGATTTTCCTAAGACTCATTGGGATACTTTGTTGTTTTTCAGGGACAAGTATACTGAAAAATTAGCAGAATGTGAGCTGTATTACTATACCATGTGAGTAGTTTATGAGCTGTTTTTAGAATAAACATGTTCATATAAGGGTAGTTTTGTCCCAATAAATATTAAAGTAATTTATACTACGTTGAGTGTAGCGCTATTTTAATTTTGACTAGCTTAAAAATATTTTTAGTTTCAGTTAGGCTAATAATCAAATAGTTACATGTTTGATGGATAAGTTTAGATTACCCGAAATCACTTTAATTATGAATAATTTTTTCATCCTTTTAATCGCTTTTTTGTCCTACTATTCATATGGGCAAGTTGGGATTAATACAACTACCCCTGAAGCAAGTGCTGCTTTGGATATTACAAGTACATCTTCAGGACTACTAATTCCTAAAATGACTCAAGCACAGAAAACTGCTATTGCAAGTCCAGCAACAGGGTTATTAATTTATCAAACTAATGCTACTGCAGGATTTTATTATTATGATGGTTCAGCATGGGTGACATTTGGAGGTGGGTCTGGTTGGGCCTTAACTGGCGATGCTGGAACTACTGTAGGAACAGAAATGATAGGTACACTTGATGCACAGGATTTGGTTATTACTGCTAATAGTAGCGAGGCAATGCGAATTGATGCCACGGGGTTAGTTGGAATAGGAACTCCAAATCCAACCAAAGCACTTCATATAGTAGGAACAGCTCCTGTATTAAGATTGGAAGATGGTAATGAAGGAGTAAATAAAGTGTTGACTTCAGATGCTAATGGAAATGTTTCCTGGGGATCTTCATCTGTATTAACTTCAGGAGATGCGGACTGGGTTTTTGTAAGCGGAAGCACTTTGACTGATCAAGTATATCATAATGGACCTGTTGTTATTGGACGAACTGGTACAACTACTCATGAAGTAGATATAGATAATGGTGCTGCAACAGGAACTACTTTTGGAGTAGGCGATGTAGAGGTAATTACGGATGGTAATAATGAAACTCAATTTAGTCATAGGATAGTGCCAATTTTCGATGCTTCTCCTAGCATAGGTTCAAGCACCTATAGATGGAAAGATGTTTGGGCAGTAAATACTACAATACAAACTTCTGATGCTAGGGAAAAGAAAAGTGTAGCTGACTTATCATATGGTTTAAAAGAAATTTTGAAGTTAAGACCTGTGAGTTATAAATGGAAGCAAGAGAAAGTAGGTACAGTGATTCTACCAGAAAATGAAAAGAGAGAGATTATAGGATTAATTGCTCAGGAAGTACAACAAATTATACCTGAGGTTGTGTATGGAGAATCTTGGAGACCAAAAAGTGAGCAAGAACGTGATGTTTATGTTAAGGAAACAAGTAAAAGAATAGGGATGAATTATGATGAGTTGTTACCTGTTCTAGTAAAAGCGAAACAAGAGCAACATGGAAAATTGATTGGGTTACAAGCGAAAAATCAAGAATTGTTAGATAGAGTAATAGTTTTAAAAGCAAAAAAGAAATAAATTATGAGATATTTATTAAGTTCTATTCTAGTAGTATTTGTAAGTATGTCACTTTCTGCACAAGTAGGAATTGGTACTACTACGCCAGATGCTAGTGCAATGTTGCAAATAGATAATACAACCCAAGGGGTTTTAGCACCTAGGATGACTCAGGTACAACGAAATGCTATAGCTTCACCAGCAACAGGCCTGTTGGTTTTTCAAACAGATGGAGCGGCAGGTTTTTATTATTATGATGGAGGTTCATGGAGTACTTTTGGAGGCGGTGCTGCTTGGGATGTTTTAGGTAACTCAGGAACTACACCTGCAAGTAATATGTTAGGTACTGCGGACGTACAAGATCTTAGTTTGGTTACTAATGGTACAGAGGCTATTCGTATTACCTCAAATGGAGAAATTGGAATTGGGTTGACAACTCCGACGGCTATGATGGTGGTTTCTAGCCCTTCGGTAGTTTCTGTTTTACAAGATTTTGAATCTGTAACAACAGGCGATTTAACAACATCATCAGCCTCAGATCCATATTATATTGACAATAATGTTGGCTGTGTAGCTAGTGATGGATGGAGAATTGAAACCTTTACTACAACTGGAACTTGTACAGATTGTTCTGGAAACAGAGCAATCATTGACTATGGAGCTTCTGGTTGTATTCAAGATGCTACTTTAGTAGTGCAATTAGGGACTATTAATTCAACTAGTGTAGATATTTCATTTGATTATGCTTTTGGTTGGTATCAAGCTGGGGATTCATTTACGGCTACTTTATATAATGAAACTACATCATCTATTCAATCTAGTATATTAGGACCAATCACGGCAGATCAAAGTGGTGCTTTTAGTCAAACTATTGTAGGATTGGTAAGTGGTAATGACTATTCAGTTCGATTTAATTTTATAGGTGGAGCAGATGGGTTAACAATAGATAATGTAGGGGCTACAGTAGTTTCTCCTGTATTAAGAATACAAGATGGAAACGAGGCAAATGGTTATGTAATGCTTTCGGATGCTAGTGGTAATGCAACATGGACAGATACTACAACAATTGCAGCTGCTGATGATGATTGGGAATTTGCTACAGCTGGAACTACCAATACAGATCCTATTTACAGAATAGGAGATGTTTCCATGGCAAATGCAAATGCCCCTTTAACTGATTTGGATATTGAAGAAAACACATTGGCAGGAGAGTTTACTGAAATTGGTGTTGGTTCTGATGAATATTTTTATGACAGGCTTAGTGAAACATCTTTAAGTCATAGTGTTGTTCCTACTGTTCATAACACTGTTAGTTGTGGATCTGCTACACTAAGATGGAATACTGTCTATGCTACAAACACAACAATAAGTACATCTGATAAGAGAGAGAAAATAGCTATTAAACCTCTTAATCATGGTTTAAACAGTTTATTGAAATTACGCCCAGTCACTTATAAATGGAAAAATGAAGTGTATGGAAAAACGGTGCTTACGGATATTCAAAAAAGAACTAAAATAGGTTTCATAGCACAAGAAGTACAACAAATAATTCCAGAAATAGTTGTTGCAAATGAATGGAGGCAAAAGAGTGAAAAAGAAGCAAGTATCTATGTTAAAAGAGAAGCAAAGCGCTTAGGAATGCGTTATTCAGAAGTATTACCAGTAGTAGTGAGTGCAACTCAAGAGCATCAAGTTCTTATAAATAAGATTAAAAAGCAGCAGGAAGAAATAAGCTTGTTACTTAAGGAATTAAAATAAGAGTGTTATAATTCATATTTAAAAAAAATACAATGAAAAAATTTATACTATTATTCTTTGTTCTTTGGAGTATTTCTAATACTGCTCAAATAGGGATAGGGACTACGGCGCCAGATGCTAGTGCAGCATTGGAAGTAGTAAGTACTTCAAAAGGAATATTAATTCCAAGAATGACACAAGTACAAAAGGTAGCCATTACTGCACCTGCAACAGGATTGTTGGTCTATCAAACAGATGGAACCACTGGATATTATTATTATAATGGAACTGTTTGGGTGACATTTGGAGGTGGTTCTGGCTGGGCACTTACAGGAAATACAGGAACAAATGATGCGACCAATGTATTGGGTACAACTGATGCACAAGATTTTATTATTGGTACAAACGGTAACGAGGTAATTCGTGTAGCAAGCTCTGGTAATGTTGGTTTAAATACGACCACTCCTTCAGCTAAATTACATGTAGTTTCTGCGGTTCCAGTAACAACTATATTTACAGACGGTTTTGAAGACAATACCATTCCTCCATTTACTACAGGAGGAGATGCGAATTGGATTACAACAAATACTGGTGGTGAATTTAACTCAGGAACTAGAGGTGCAAAATCTGGTGATATTGCAGATGACGAAAAAAGTTGGATAGAGTATTCTGCTACAATCCCTGCAAGTGGGGGGACTGTTTCTTTTTATTATAAAACTGATACTGAATCATGTTGTGATGAATTACACTTTTATATTGATGGTGTAGATCAAACTGGTGGAGGGTTAATAAACTCCTCGTGGACAAATCAAACTTATTCATTAACAGCAGGAGTGCATACTTTGCGTTGGACTCATGAAAAAGATTTTTCATCTTCTACTGGTGCTGATGAAGTGTATTTAGATGATGTTTTAATTACTTCAAATGCGGGATCAACAATACAGTTGTTGGATGGTACGCAAGGGGTTGCCAAAGTGTTAACTTCTGATGTAACTGGGGTAGCAACATGGCAAACACCAACGCCATCTGCAAGTGCAGATTCAGATTGGGCATTCAATAGTGGTAGCACTAACACAGATCCTATCTATCATCAAGGAAATGTGATGATCGGTCAAAATGCAGTATCTGCATATAATGTTCATGTTTGGGATGGAGCTTCAGCATCAGGAACTACTATTGGTATTGGTTCTGTAGAAAATATGAATGATGGTGTAAATGAATTTCAATTTACAGATATGCTTACACCTGTTACAGATGATAGTTATAACCTTGGTTCTTCTGCTAGAAGATGGACTGCTATTTACGCTTCAAATGGAACTATAAGTACTTCAGATGTTCGATTAAAAACAGCTATAAAACCATTAGAATATGGTTTAAATGAGTTACTTCAATTAGAGCCAATAGCATTTAAATGGAAAGAAGAAATGGAAGACAGTTTTGTGATTCCTGATGCTGAAAAAGAATATAAACTAGGGTTTATAGCCCAAGAAGTTCAAAAAATAATCCCTGAAGTTATTGTCTCTCATGAATGGAAGGAATACGAAGAAACTCCAGGAGAATTAGTTAAAGAAGAGACGGAACGTTTAGGGATGCGTTATAGCGATTTAATTCCTGTTGCTATTAAAGCAATTCAAGAACAACAAGGAATGATTGATGTATTGGAAGAGCAAAATAATAAGCTTCAGGCTATTATTGAAAATTTGGAAAAATAATAGATTAAAATTTTAATTGATTAGTTAAAAGAAGCCTAGTTTTTTTTAGGTGGGAAAGATTCATTTTTTATGGAAAACAGCCTTTCAGTAGGGGTATTGCTAGGCTGTTTGTTAATTCGGGTGAAAACAGGTCAGTAAATAAATTTACTGGCCTTTTTCTTTTTCAGCAAATCTTGTTTTGAACTGTGATTTTACAAGTATTAGTTTAAATATTGTAACGACTTAATATAAATAAACACTAATGGTATAACTAAAAAGAATTGGTATCAAAAAATCATTTGATTATACTATTATTATTGTAGCAATTGCTGTGTTTGTAATATGGCAAATTCCATATTTGGGTTGGATACATTACCCATTTGTTTTACTTGGAACATGGTTTCATGAAATGGGACATGGTTTAACTTCACTGCTGGTAGGAGGTACTTTTAAGTATTTGGAAATATATGAAAATGGAGGTGGTGTAGCGTATTCAGATATTGGAAACACTTATCTTCCCCTTGGTCTTGCAAAAGCCTGTACTGCTGCAGGAGGACTGCTGGGACCTGCTATCACTGGTGCAATACTAGTGGTTTCTGCAAAATATCATAAAAGTTCAATGATAACGCTTAGAGTGTTGATTGCCTTGATAATAGTGTCCTTAATTCTATGGATTAGGTCTTTTTGGGGAATTGCAGTAATGAGTGGCTATGTTGCTTTGTTAATTGGAATTACGCTGTTTAAAAGCAGGAAACTAGAAGTCATTACGATAATGTTTTTAGGTTTCCAGTCAGTATTAAGCACCTACCTTCAACTAGATTATCTGTTTACGAAACAATTTGAAAGAAATGGAGTCATACAAATATCCGATACACAATCTATAGCAAATAATACCTTTGGTACGTATTGGATGTGGGCAATAGTAATAACTATAGCAAGCGGATACTTGTTATGGAAGAGTTTTAAGTTTTATTGGAGTGATAAATATATTGTAGAATAAAACAGAAATGTTTTGTTTGCTAATCTTTTATATATTTTAGGTAGTATTGATGTAATTCATCAGCTGATGCGCCAAACCATTTTTTTACATAGATAGTCCAGAAATGATATTGTAGTTTCCATACACCATTAGTTTGGTACCGGCGTGCTGAAGTAGTTATCCATTTTTGAATGACCACAAATTGTTCTCGAGTATATAACTTGTTGATTAAGTCATTGTCTTCATAAATGGTAAACTGTTCATTAAAATAACCTAGTTCATTGAATAATTCTTTTGTTATAAACTGACTTTGATCGCCGCCTCTGCAAGCGCGCCATTTAAACTGTGTCAACCAGCCTGCTAATTGCAACCACCAATGATTACAGTCAAATTTCATTTTAAAACAACCTGCTAAATTTCCTTTTTCAACTTCATTTATGATCAGTTGGTCAAAGTTGTTAGGAGGAAAAGAGTCTGCATGTAAGAAGTATAGTATGTTTCCGGTAGCGTTTTGTGCACCAAGGTTCATTTGTTTTGCTCTTCCCCGTTCGGATTTTAAAAGTTTTATACTTTGATCTACTAAAGCACATTCAGTAACTATATTTTGAGTTTCATCAGTACTATCACAATCCACCACAAGAATTTCTGCAATATTCTTTGTGGAGCTATTATTTAACAGATGAAGTAATAAACGTTTTATGTTTAATGCCTCATTTAATGTTGGTATGATAATGGAAATTGTTTGATTCATAATTAAGGAAACACAAATTTTAGTTTTTATAATCAACTTCCTCGATGTAAGTTCACGAGGTATAAATTGACGAATTCCTTTTTCGTCCTGGCAAGTTCCTGAGGATTAAATCCACTGGAGGATTAAATTCCTAATGCCCATTATGGGCTTCGTTTAAACTCCAATCATATTTTTTAAAACTTTTTTTAGCGCTAGGGCTTATGGTAATATCAGAATAGTTATTGAGGTAATCAATTAATGAGCCATCAGTTTTAAAATCTTTCGCATACCATTGAAATATTTTAGATAATTGAATGGAGTTTTCAGAAATGGTATTGTGTTGTTTGTTGTTTATAAACTGACGGGCTAAATTATCTAATTCAGTATTTACATTAGAAGCAGTAAAAGCTCTGTTCAATAGAGGTGGGCAAGAATATGAAGCGCAATTAATACCGAAATGAATCCTTGGGTCGTTCATCTTGCGCAATATTTTGTGCTCAATATCACTTAAGTTGTACCATTTGTCACCTAGTTTAAAAAAGCGACTGTCCCATGCGTTTTTAATGTCTTTAATACTTTTTGTAGGGTAGTTGTCTATGATTAGTTTAATGGTAAAAGCATTGTAGGTGTTCATCCAATAGGCGAGTTTATCTTCTTTCGACCAGTCTTCTTTGGGTTGATTTTCTGATAATTTGGTTAAATAAGACTTGAAGATGGATTTCTGTTTTATAAAACCAGTGTAGTTTGTGTCTCCATTATCTGAAACATTGTCTTTTAACAACTCATTAAAGGTATTGTGGTTAAATTGCTCAGCTAAATTAGTTTCTTTATTAACTTCAATTGACTCAGTTGAAGGAGGTGTGTTTTTAACAACTTCTTCCGGTTTGACAACGATATCTTCTAATACTTCTTTGGTAGGTTCTTTCTTTGAGATCGTTTTTTTAGTGCTACCACACGAAACTATAAGTAAGAGTATAATATATATTGCTATTATTTTGAAATGAATTTTCATCCTATAAATTTAAACAAATTGCGAGAGTAAAAAATAAACTAAGGCACTAATTACTGCAGCTATGGGTAAGGTTAGTGCCCAGGATAGTACTATTTTTCCAATCATCTTATAATCAGCTTTTTTGGTTACGGTTCCAATACCAAAAATAGATCCAATAGAAACATGTGTAGTAGATACTGGTAATCCATGAATACTTGCTGTAGTAACCAATAACCCTGTAACTAAATTTGCAGTAAATCCTTGACCTGAATTCATGGGGGTTATTTTAGTGCTCATAGTCATTCCAACTTTTTTAGCGTTCAGTAACCCACCAATAGCCATAGTGATTGCTACAGCTAGCATACTCCATTTAATATCTAATGCGTTAATAATTAATAACAGTCCAACAATTTTAGGGGTATCATTTAACCCTCTTGCAAAAGAAACTACCCCAGAACTGATATAATGTAAAGTATCTAATGTTTTTTGTGCTGAAAGGCCAAAAAGTTTCCCGGTATAAACTTCTATTTCAGTAGTCTTATAAGTTGAAGAGTTGTCGTCTAGTACAACGGCTGCATTCATCTGCATTCTAGCAACATCAGGATTAGTATAAATTACAGCTTCTGATTGTTTGTTAATTTTTAAAAGGTTCCTGAAAAATTTAAAAATAAGGTAAAGGATAAAACTTCCGACAGCAGCCATTAACGGACTTACAATTAATGGAACTAAAAAAGCGTTTCCTAGTTTCTCAAAATTAAAAGCACTTCCCACCGCCATTACACCACTACCGAATAGGGCTCCAACCAAACTATGAGTTGTAGATATTGGCATTCCTATTTTTGTGGCTATAAACACCGTTATTGCGGCTCCAAGTGCAATAGCAATTGCGAAGGTAGGTAAGAGTAATAGTTCATTTGGAACCAATCCTTTCCCTGAGAAATTTTTTACCAACTCTTCGGCTAAATAAATAGCAGATATAGATCCTAATGCAGTTGTAATTGTTGCCCATCCAATTGCTTTTTTATAATTAGTAGTTCCACTTCCAAAAAGTGTAGCCACTCCTTTAAAGTTATCATTAGCTCCGTTACTAAAAGCTAAAAAACATGCTGCCAAAAATAAAAGTATATATATCATAGTTATTGAAGTAAGCAGTTATCAATTTAAGAAAACCTTTTTAGCTATTCTAAAATTTATAGTCGTACTTATTATGTGTTGATTACAGTTGCTGTATTAAAAAAAGCGCCTTTCTTTTAAATTAAAAGAAAGGCGCTTTGAGAAAAGTTATACTCATTAGTGAGTTAACAACATCCACCACCATCATAATGGAATGTAGATTCCGAAAAATAGATATCATCTCTGTTTAATGCTTTTAAGGCAGCAGTTGTTTTATCACAAATTGCTAAAGGTTGGTTTTTTAGTAAGATGTGTCCTAATTTATCATCAAAGTAATCTTCATCACCGTAATAAATTGCTGCTTTACCAGTAAAAACACACGGTCCATCTTCTGGCATAGGGTCTTTAATTGCTGCTACTTCAATTGATTCAATGTAAATTAATTCGTCTGTAGGATAGTTTTTAGGATCTAAAATACGGTATGGTTTTCGGGCTCTAATTTCAATAGTTCCAAAACCAGCATCAGTTAATGCTTTTACGTATTCAGCAATTGGTAAACTTCCACTTAAACATAAAGCACGTAAACGATCGTCATTACGTAAGGTGTCATTCATTGGTTGCTCACATGTCGGATCACTCATCACTAATTTACCGTGCGGTTTCAATACACGATACATTTCCTCGATTGCTTTCTTTAAATCCTCTGCTTTAAAAATGTTAAATAAACAGTTTTGAGCAGCTACATCTATTGAATTGTCTGCTACGTTTAGGTTTAAAGCGTCTCCTTTTACAAGTTCTACAAATTCACTTTTGAACCAATCGTTTTGTTCTTCGGCAACTTTAAAGTTTTTACGAGAAGCTTCTAACATTTCGTCAACTACATCTACACCAATAACACCACCTTTTTGACGATTGAAATAAGAGAACTGTAATAATTCCATTCCTCCTCCAACACCAACATATAACATTTTTGGATTGTTAGATAAATCACGGGCATGAACAGTAGATCCACAACCGTAGTTCATTTCTTGCATGATTTTAGGTATTTTTAATCCAGGGAGTTCCCAGATAGGATTTGTAGTACAACATAAACCGACATCGGGTGTTAATGCAGCTTCTTTATATACATCATGTGTAGCGTCTAAGTAACTCATAGCTTGTTTAATATTATTAAAGATTTTATTAAATAAAATCTTGTGTTGGGTTTAAATTTGTTTTATCAACTCTTTAAATAGTGTAATCATTTTTGGTTCAGCTTGTCCTGCTATAGCAATTATTTCTTCAATATTGACAGGGTGTAAATTATTTGGGTCACACTCATCTGTTAAAACAGAAACAGCTGCGGTTTCAATATTTAAATGATTAGCTACAATGATTTCTGGTACAGTACTCATTCCAACAGCATCAGCTCCTAGTATACCTAACATTCTGTACTCAGCCCTTGTTTCTAATTGTGGGCCAACAACACTAGCGTAAACACCTTCATGTAGGGTTATGTCGTTTGCTTTTGCTATAGCTTTCAGTTGGGTATTAATTTTTTTAGAATATGGT
>Ga0209395_1000260_pt1 | contig 79792 bp, 79 predicted proteins | sample GOMGulsemesocosm_3_FD_184635 | JGI IMG/M metagenome (GOLD analysis project Ga0209395, IMG submission 184635) | Methane-oxidizing microbial communities from mesocosms in the Gulf of Mexico - GOM9D Gulf of Mexico (SPAdes) (version 2) | ecosystem: Environmental > Aquatic > Marine > Cold seeps...
TGCTAACAACGTATATAAAAAATAGCTAAGTAAGCACAAATCATAATGGTTTGTGCTTTTTTAATATATTTATACCCAGAGAAAAGCATAAAATATCAAGACGCTACTTTTCATATACAAGACCGTTAGCAAACATTTGACCAAAAATGAAACTATTCAATTTTAATAAGAAAATTATACAAGGTTATATTTATGTTTCGAAAGAAGAAAACGAACTATTCAAAGGTTTTGAAATTGGAGATTCAGTTATCAAAAAAAATAAAAACCCACCATATATTGTAGTTGACCATACTCTTGACACAAAAATAATCACTCAATGGCCTGGGAAGTTATTTAAAGTAGAAGTTATAAATCCATCGAAAGAAAAAGGCATCAATAAAGGATTAGTAAAAGATATTTGGTACACGAGAACATTAGGAGTTAAAATTCTTGATGAAGTTAACATATCTAAATTATTTGGAGGGAACGGGCAAAACATTGAGCAAATAATTGACCTTACAAGGAATATTACGGAAGAAAAAGTTTTAGCGTTCTCAAAGTATAGCGAAATAGAAAATAGAGACTTATTTACCAAAGCTTGGCGAAATTGGATTATGTTGTACAATAAAAATCATCCTTATCTGAATGATGAACATTATAATACAATCAGTCTTTCACAAAAAAATCAAAGGTATAGTTCACCTATAAAAAAAGGGCTTTCAATTATTTCGTCACAATTTGACATTAGAGCTAGAGAACTAGTTGGGGAAACGGCTTTTGGAGTTGACGAAGAAGGAGAATTATATCTTCAACCGATTTGGGAAAATGCAGTTGAAAAAATACTTCACGCTGGAATTTCGTACGCATCGGATGAAATACTATCGGAAATTGAAAGACGAAATTTGAGAAAACCTTTTAACGAAGTGTTTGAACTGAATAAAAAAAACGGTGGTTAACACCGTGCATAATTAATTGCTGGTTCTACGATACTTACGAAAATCCTCGCGGATTTTCTATTCAGTTTGTATTTACTAAATTAGTTGCTTAATCAACGCAAACAAATCATACACAAAACCGTAAGTAATTAAAAATAATCTATGAGAAAAATGCACAGACTATTAATAATATTATTAATTCTAGTAAATTTAATGAATGCTCAAGAAAAAAATCATGAATCTTTTAAATTAAACGGAACACTTGTAGAAGATTTTAATGATGAATATATTTATTTGGAATATGGGAAATTAAAAGATAGCTGCTTAATAACTAAAAATAAATTTCAGTTTAAAGGAAAATTAACTCAAGCAACTGTTATGGGAACATTTTCATTAAAGAACAGACTAAATAGCTACCCAGAATTTTATATTGAGAATACTGAAATGCAAGTTAAATTATCAATTAAGGAAACTTCAAATAAAAAGCGTATTCATGTTAAAATAATTTCAGTTGAAGGGACCAAAACAATAGTTCTTCAAAAGATTTTTAAGGAGCTTTTAAAAAAAAAGGATGATAACAAAAATAAAGAAAAACTATTAAAGAAGTTAGATAGTGCTGTTTCAATTAATCCAAACAATGGCCACTTAGTTAGTTTAATATATCGTTTGTCAAAAAACGATGGATTTGATAAAAATACACTTCGTCAAATTTATTCAAAAACAAATAAAGGAACACAAAAAGGGTTTTATAAAAGAAAAATTAATGAAATTTTATTCAAAGAAAATTTTTTAGAATATGGTTTAAATATCCCAAATATTCAATTACCTAATGAGAAAGGTAGAATTTATGATGTTTCAACGCTAAAAGGCAAATGGATTCTTTTAGACTTTTGGGCTAGTTGGTGTGCTCCTTGTAGGTCTGAATTCCCAGAATTGAAAAGGGTTTACAATAAATATAAAACTAAAAATTTTGAAATTGTTGGAATTTCAATCGAAAAGAACAAAGACAATTGGCTGAAAGCAATTAAGTCAGATTCTCTTAATTGGATTAATTTGATTGAAAATAAAATGGACTCCGGAAAAATTGCTTCAGAGTTAAATATTGAATTAATACCAACAAAATTTCTTATAAATCCAGATGGAAAAATAGTTTTAAAAAACATTTCTTTAAAAAATCTTGAATCCTTTTTAAGGAATCTTAAATAACATCAAAATAACAACTTACAACAACGTATATAATTAATTGCTAGTAATCGTTAACTTACGAAAATCTTCGAGGATTTTCTATTCAGTTTGTATTTACTAAATTAGTTGCTTAATCAACGCAAACACATCATACACAAACACAGTGAACGTAATTATGAAAAAATTTCTAATCATATTCATGTTGACAATGAATCATTTAACTTTTTCGCAGGAAAAATCGAATTGTTATATAATAAAATATAATAATAACGGAATTGTGATTAAAGCACCAAATGGTTGGATTTTAGATTGTGATTCTGGTTCTAACAGTGGGGTTAGTGCTGTATTATATAAAAAAGGGGAAACTTGGCAAACTGCTAAAACTGTAATGTATATAAATTTTGCTAGTTTAAGAATTGAGAATCAAAAGAATCTAAATGATTTAATTTCTTATGACATTCAAAAATTTAAAGAAAACTATAAGGGCATTGAAATTAAAACAAAGGAAAAAATAGAGCTTGAAAATTTTGCAGGAGTTATAAATTATTTTGGTGGAGGAACTTACAAAAACTATGAATATCTGGCATATTTAGACTTGAAAGAATTTGCAATTATGACAGTTATTTCTTCGAGATCTAAATCTGAATTGAATACTAATTATTCTGACTTTAAGGAGTTATTAAAATCTATAAATGTATTGAAACTAGAACTCCAAAATGAATAAACTATATAAAACACCGTATATAATTAATTATTTCATTACGCGTGAATTAAAAAATTAGTTTTAAATTCACCATTGAAAAAGGCTATGAACCTTTCAGTACATCAATTTTAAAACACTTGGGATATTTTGGCTCAGCACCACTGCTGTCCAATTTCGCCAAAATGGGTGGTTTTAAAATTTTAATCACAACCAATCTTACACAAACACGTTGGCAATTTTGAAAAAAGAATGAAAGAAAAATTTATTACTCAAAAACCAAACAGTCTTTTCTTGCATAAATATATTGCCTACTACTATTTTCATTGCTCATCAAATCATGGACTTCATAAAAAATTTATTTATTATCCAAATATTAAAAATGCTTTAACTGTATATAAAAACTCAAACATTGAATTTAGCAATAACCATTCTATAAGTAAACCTAATAATAAAACTGACTTTAGTTTTATATACTCTGGTGTTCAAAACCAATTTAGAACTGCAGAAATCATATCACCATTTGAAAAAATTGGTATCGTATTTCAAGAGCTCGGAATTAACCATTTTATAGATATTCCGCTATCAACTATATCCAATCACCCAATTGAAAAGTCATTCAATTATTTCGGCAATGAATTTGCGCAACTTTTTGATGCAGTTTACAGTGAAAAAAATCTTGCTAATAAAGTTAAGCTTTTAGATATTTTTTTTACGAATAAATACAGGTATTTTAAAGAAGAAACATTGAAAGATTGTGTCAAAACGATTTTGAATTCCAAACATAAAATAACGGTACATGAATTATCTAACAAATACAATATCAGTAGAAAAACTCTTTTACGTGCATTTAAAAAGCACTTATGCTGTACAACTAAAGACTATATTGATATAGTACAATTTAGGAATGCCTTAAATGATTATCTATTGCTCAATACTAAATTATCATTTACGGAACTTGCTTTAGAAAATGAATATTATGACCAAGCACAATTTATTAATCACATTAAAAAATTAACAGGAATTAATCCCAAAAAATTCTTTAAAAACGTAAAACACCTTGGGGAAGAAAATACTTTTTGGACTTTTCAATAACTACAAGTTGTCCCAATTCACCAATTTTACAATTTCCTTTGAATATATCTTTGTATAAATAATAAAAACAATAATGAAACATCTAATATTCGTATTTATTTGTTGCGGAATGACTTTAATCAATTATGCACAAAACCCTAAAAACATTCAACATAAGATTACATCTAAATATTTTAAAGAACAAAGAATAATTCAGGTACATCTGCCAAAAGAATATAGAAAAGAAGAACGTTTGCCTGTAATTTATGTGTTTGATGCTCAATGGGACACTTATTTTAATTTAACAACTGCTACTATTGATTATCTAATAGAAACAAAAAAAATCCCAAAGAGTATAATTGTTGGTATTCATTCTGAAAATAGACAGTTTGAATTTACGGCTAAAATTGTTAATGATAATTGGGATATGCCGCATTTAGGTGGCGCAAAATTTTTAGAAAAACATTTAAGTGAAGAGATTATACCACTGTTAAATCGCGATTATAATACAGAAAACTTTAGAATTGGAATTGGACATTCATTAGGAGGAACGTTTGTGTTAAATAGTTTAATAGATAGTCCAAGTTTATTTAATGCTTACATATCAATTAGTCCTAATCTTCAAATTGATGATGAAGAAGTTACATTAAAAATACAGCGAAATATTCAACAAGTTAAAAAATTAAATAAATTCTTGTATACAACTATAGGAAATGAAGGTAATCCAGATATTATGTTTTTACCTTATGTTAAAAAATTGGATACCCTAATGCAAGCAAACAAATCAGAAGTATTTAATTGGAGTTTTTCAATTCTCAAAGAACTTGATCACGCTACAACACCTATAGAAAGTATTGATAGAGGATTATTAGAATTGGCAAAAAAATGGAAGCTATCAGAAATAGAAAAAGAACGTATTAGTGAGAGCCTGAATGTAGTTAAAGAGTTTAATTCTTTTTATATTAATTTATCTAAATGGACAGGGTATTCAGTTATTCCATCTAAAAATGATTATTATAGTTTTTCTGGCATTTTAGAAGCTAAAAAAAATTACTATGACGCAATTAACATTTATAAATCTGCTCTAAAAAAATTCCCCTTTGAATCAAGATTTTATAATTGTGTTGCTGAAAATATGCTCAAATTGGAAAATAAAAAAGGAGCTAAAACTTATTTACATCTAGCATTAAAAATTTTAAAAAATGAAACGTTTCAGTATGCAGATGACAAAACTTATTTTGAGAAATTATACAAAAAAAACTTAAAAAAGATAAATTAGAAGTATCTGGCTACAACAACCTTAATAATTAATTGCTAGATCTACGCAAACTAATCATATACAAAACCGTTAACCATAATAATGGAACAATATTTGAATGAAGATTAAAAACTAAAATCATGAAAAACATTATACTTGTTTTATTAGTGACTATCGGAATTAAGTCCGAATATGTGGATTGTGCGAGTAGCGGAATGCATTTTTTTCCGGAACAAAAAGAAATCAGTTTAAATTCAATGTTCATTGTACAAGGCTACTATTTTAGCCAAAAAATAATAAAAAGTTTTAAAAATAGAGTCATTTATTTAGAAAGCGAAAAAGGAGAATTAATAGAATTAAATCTTCAGGAAATACTAAAAGGTCAAATGGATTTAACCCAAGCAATTTTTCATCCTACTTCACAATTAAAACCAAACACAACCTATTTTCTAAAATACACAGATCAAACTGAGCATGAAGGAAAAGAAATGATGCAATATAATAGAGAGAGCAAGAAAAGAGAAAAAGTTTATTGGAAAACAACAGACAAAAAAGAACTTGAAACCCTGAATTCCAATATGAATGTTGAATTTGAAAAAACTGAAGTTATACATTTTGGTTGTGGTCCATCGGCAAATGCAGTTTTTAATATTAAAAATAAATCAGAAGCAGAAATTTGGTATAAAACAGAATTCGTTGACATAGCAACGAATAATAAAACAATATTCTTTATTAAAGAGTGGCATGGAAAACTTAACGTTGGACACGGAATGTGTTCAGGAGCGTTTACCTATAAAAATAAAGGCAAATACAAAGTTAGGTTCACGCCAATGAATACTGACGGAAAATCATTAAAAACAACCAATTGGAAAACTTTTGAAAGTCCATTTATGAATGATAAAGGAGGTTTTTAATAAAAACTCAATTCTATGGATTACACTGTACATAATTAATTGCTTAATAGGTTTTTCCTTCGAAAAAACCTCGTGGACTTCAAAAGCTCATAATTATTAACTATTTAGTCACTAAATTCACGCAACCAATCATATACAAACATATTGCCAATAAATAAAAAATGATTACAAAAATCGAAAATATTGGTGGGATAAGCGCTTTGATAATTGGTCTTCCAATTGGCTTCATTTTTTCTGCTTTTACTTTATATATTTCATTATTTCCAATGTTTGATTTTGGTATTGCATTTTTAGGCGGAAAATTATTTTGGTCTCCAATAATTTGGGGAGGAATAATTCCACTAACATATATATTACTCTTATGGCGAGCTGGAAAAAAAATTCATTCCAATATTAATAAAGGATATAGCGTGTTTAAATGTAGTTTTCTATTTACTCTATTTGTAAATGTTAGATTATTAATTCTAGTCAAGCTTATTTTTATAATTGGAGGGGTTTTAAATAATTTTGAAGGTAAATTAGAACTAATAGGAATTAGCCTAATTCTAACTGCACTGTTTTTTACTATAGCAACTTTATTTACAACCTTAACAATTGGACTTGGAATAATAAAACTAACAAAAAAAATCAGTAGTCAAAACCATGAATAATTAATTATTTCATTACGCGTGAATTGAAAATTTAGTTTTAAATTCACCTCTGAAAAAGGCTATGAACCTTTCGGTATACAATTTTAAAACACTCGGCGTATTTTGGCTCAGCACCACTGCGGTCCGATTTCGCCAAAATGGGTGGTTTTAAAATTTTAATCACAACCAATCTTACACAAACACGTTGGCAATAAGAAACATACAACTATGAAAAAAAAGATCATCCTTAAACTAATAATACTTTGTCTTATTCTTTCTTCTTGTCAAAATAATAATGAAAGTGAATTAGAAGTTTTCCCTGTCAATAGGATTGATTTTTTAAATCCAAATCCAAATCCAGCGCCAATTCCAGTAATGAATGGGACTATATCTTTTATACCTGGAGAAAATACTCCTAAGAATGCAAGTTATAGAATGTATTTCGATACTTCTCAAAACCCGAGCACCGTATTTGATTTGACAACAACTGAAAAAAAATATACTAATTTAAAAATTAATACAACTTATTATTGGAGAGTTGAGACAATAGGTAATAAAGGAACAATCTTGGCAACTTCTCCAATATGGAAATTCGTTACAGGCATTACCATTACAATAAGAACACAGGAAGATCTAGAACTTTTAGGCAGTAATAAATATTCAAAAATAGAAGGAATATTAATTATTGGAGATCTTCTTAATATTTCTGGAACAGCGCCTCCTTCTACTAATATTACTGATTTATCTCCTTTGAGTGATTTAATTCACGTTTTTAAACTTGTAATCAACAATAACAATTCACTTAAAAACCTTAACGGCTTGTCAAATATAAAGATTATTAATGACGATTTATTTATTGGTGAAGGTCAAGATTTAAAAGGTGGAAATGCCGCTTTGGAGGACATTAGTGCTTTGTCAAATATAGCGTCTCTAGGTGGAAAGCTAATAATCTATAACAATGATAATCTAATTAGTTTGATCGGCTTAGAGTCTTTAAAAACCGTTGGTAAAGATTTAGTTATTGATAATAATATCAAACTAGATAATTTTTGTGCTCTTAAATTACTTTTTAATAATTCGGGATTGTCTGGAAATTATTTTGTTAAAGACAATAGTTTTAACCCTACAAAAATGAATTTAATAGACGGGAATTGTCATAAATAACTTAGTGCCAACACCGTGAATCATTAATTACTTATAAAACACTTCTGAACTAATCTCCCCTCTTTGACCACACTTTGAAACCAACGATTTTTTTTAGTTGGTTGTATTTACTAAATTAGTAGTTCAATCAATGTAAAAAATAAGATACAAACAGATAGGATTTAAGATAAAAGAACGCGTCGAAATATAAATCATGAACAAATTAAAAAATGGAAACAAAGGAGGGATTTTCATCATCATTGGAATGCTGTTGACCTTTATTGGGTTTACTATTATTTCATTAAAAAAAAATGGATATTTCGCACTTACATTTATGTTACTTGGAGTGTTTTTTGCCTTATACGGATTGGTACAAATTATTATACGCAATAAAAATAATGAAAATTAAAAGCGCTTTTCATAGTATTAGTTATCTACAATATCCATTAATGCTACTTGCATTGTTCTTTTCCTTTCGGCCATATTTGAATGGATTTGAATACCTGCAAAATCATTTTGATGAAATCATAATAGCTTACAATAATGCTCTGATTTTTGCTGGACTTGCTATTAGTTTTTCTACACTTCAAGACACAAATAAAACACAAAATAAATTATCAAAGAAAATATGGGAAAACCCAAAAAAAGGGAAAAAAGTAATTATTACGCTTACTTTATTGACTTTTACTATACTCACTTTTGGGATATTTGGATTTTTCATTTCAACAAAAGAAAGTCTAAACGAATTATCATTTGGAATAATTGTTTTTGGTATTGGACTTATTGGATTTTTAAAAACAGGAATCGAAATGTTTGACACACATAGGAAGGATAAAAACACCAATGCCAACACAGCATAAATCAATAGCCAGTTGTAACGTACAGAAAAGAACGCTACTTTCGAAAACCTTCAAGGACAATGACTTTTCTAGTTGGTTTGACACTGTCCAAATAGGTACTTAAGCAATAATATGACATACAAACTTGGTATGTATCATTAGAACAAACGGCCTCCCCGTTCCTAAAGATTATTCCTTATAATAAATAATTTAATAGACGATAGCGTTTATTAAAGAATTTTCATATACATTTGCATTATTAAACGATAACGTCTAAATAATGCCGAAAATAATAGCAAGGAAAGAAGACTGGATACTTTTAGGGTATACATTATTTTCTGAAAAGGGAATTAACGGAATAGTCGTTGAAAAAATGGCTTTAAAACTAAACGTAAATAAATCCAGTTTTTACTGGCACTTTAAAACGAAAAAAGATTTTTTAAACGAAATCATTTCTTTTTGGGTTTCTACAGATACAAACAGCATAATTACAATGGTAGAAAGTAAACCATTAGGCAAAGAAAAATTTAATGGATTAATACAATTAGCATTTAAAAAAGAACCCTACTTAGATTTCATTTTTTTTCTAAAAAGGTATGCACGTAAAGACAAGAAAATCCAAACGCTCATCGATGCAATAGATTGCCAAAGAATTGAATATACAAAGAGCATATTAATTGAAATGGGATTTTCAGAAAATGATGCCTTTATAAAGGCAACTTTATTCTACAAATATTTAATAGGTTATCACGAAATGATTCGCTATAAAAAACAATCCAAAAATTATATAAAAGAAGTAAAAAACGAACTAAATCAATTTATAAAATACTAATTATGAATACAAAAAACAACTATTGGATACTTGCAGGAATTTTAAATCTGATCACCTTCTTCCTACACTTAATTGGTGGACAATTAGACCTTGTAAACCCAATGATTGAAACGACATTACCCCTTGAAAAAAGCGCTCAACTAATTGGTGCTTGGCATATGGTAACTATTATTCTCTTAGCAACTTCTTGCGTTTTATTGTCTGCAGGATTTGGCAAAAAATACGCATCAAATACTGAAATGATAAAATCAATTGGATATCTAAACCTATCATTTTGTTTTCCATTTATAATTGCAGGGTTTTATTATGGCTTGTTAGTACCTCAATGGATCTTTTTTCTTCCAATTGGAGTATTTACAATGATCGGTCTACATAAGGTAAAGAAAAATGCTTAAAATAGGAGGCCTATTAAATATCATCATTGCAGCTGCTCATATTGTTGGATTGTTGTGGGCAGAACAAATGTTTGAAAAAACGGGTGCCAGTGAAGGTATGAAAGAACTTGCGAAAATTCATTATTCAATTCCGTATGTATTGACCCTTTTTGTCGCAATAATATTTTTCATTTTTGGAATTTACGGTGTATTGGCCGATAGTAAAATAAAAAAGTTACCATTTTTAAAGTTTGGGATTTTCACAATTGCTTTTGTTTACCTCTTTCGTGCTATTGGAGAACAATCATACAATATATTTAAAGGAACAACTACAACGTCCGAAACTATTCAATCTATTGTGGCATTATCAATTGGCCTCCTATTTTTATTTGGTGGATTGAAAAAATGGGAGTTAAAAAAGAATAACTACTAAAAATGGATAAGTGGCTAAATTGAAAATAACGTACATATTAACCGCATACTGTTCTCATACAAATACGCTATTAGCGTTCTAAAAATCACCACTTTTATTTAAACAACGCTGTTAAATAATCACTATTGATATGCTTGAAAATAAAAAAGATACTTAAAAACGCAGTTAACTGCGTTTTTAAGTATCTTTGCAAAAATATTAACGAAATGAATAAGGATTTAATACACCAAATGGGATATATCGCCTTAGCGACCAGGTTAAAAAGAATAAGTGATAAAATGACATATAGCACTAGGATGATGTATAAGAAAATGGAATTAGATATCGAACCAAATTGGTATTTAGTTCTAATACTTGTACAAGAAACACCTAATATTTCAGTAATGGAAATTGCTAAAAACTTAAGTTTTACACATCAGTCAGTAATTGCAATGACCTCTAAAATGATGCATAAAGGCTATCTCCAAATTTCAAAAGATATAGAAGACAAAAGAAAAACAATTTTTAATATAACACCCAAAACTATAGAAATTTTACCTCAAATTGTAGACGTATGGAAAACAGGTAAAGAAGTTATTTATGATTTATTAAATGGTGATACTACGATTACAAAACATTTAGAAATATTGGAATCGAATCTAGATGAAAAATCATTTGGGGAAAGAATACTACATAAATTAGAAACTACTTAAAATGAAAAATCACAACTACAAAATTAAAATTGAATGGACTGGTAATCAAGGAAACGGAACTCTTAATTACAAATCTTACACAAGAAATCATATAATTTCTGGTACAGGAAAGTATACCGAAATATTAGCTTCTTCTGACCCCTCTTTTCTAGGAGATAAATCAAGATATAATCCTGAAGACCTATTTCTCTCTTCTTTATCTGCTTGCCATATGCTTTGGTACTTACATTTATGTTCTGTGAATAAAATCATTGTAACTGGGTATATTGACAATGCAACTGGAATCATGGAAGAAACTAAAGATGGAAGTGGAAAATTTAAAGAAGTTTCATTAAATCCATTGGTTACCATTGAAAATGAAAAGCACTGTAAAAAAGCAACTGAATTACATTATGAAGCGAATAAAATGTGCTACATAGCCAATTCCTGTAATTTCAAAATTGGACATAATCCGAAAACGGTAACGAAATAAAAACTGATACCATCAACATGAATATCTTGTTAAATCAATAGCGCTGCTTTAAAAATTTAGTTTTAAACTTGCCCCAGTTTACATGATTTTTTCTAAATATTATATATAGCAAAGTGGCTGCTTTTTGTAGCAAAATATCCACTAGGTATAAACACCTGATTTTAATTCATTTTCTTTTTTCCACCCCGTCTTTACTCAGATTTACTTACTTTGGAATACTACTAACTAACTGTAAGCAATATCTACACAGTAGCTCTCTTGTTTATTTCAAAAAATTAATAAAATGACGAAAAAAAGTCTATGCAGGTTATTCATTAGTCTTTCACTAATTAGTTTCATTGCATGTCACCATGACTCAACACCATTATCTGCAGGAGAAACAGCAAAGCCAAATGTCGGATATAGTGTTACAAAAAAATCTGATGATGGCTATGAAAAAGAGCACAATACAAAACTAAAAAAACCTTATGAGAAATTAAAGCCTAACCTCAATCCAAATGTCCCAAATCATTTAAAACCTCATTCTAGGTTGGTTATGACAGATGTAGAAGATAGAACCTTTTTTGACTTTTTTGCTTGGCAAACCTTTGTTGGATTGGTTTGGCCGGCTGATTCTGCACTTCGAGGAGTTCCCAATAGACAGATAGATGCAGCAGATTTTTCAAAGTACAATACATCTAATCCAAATAATCCCAATAGAGTTCCTGTAGTTTGGGAAACCTTTAGAACATTTGATGATGCTTTCCCTGTCACTAAAGAAAATCCAAATGCTGGGCCTCCAGAAAAATGGGATGCTACAAAATATAAACGTCCTTTTACCTTAGATTTAACATCCAAAGGAAAAGGTCATGAAAACCTAGATGAAGCATTTTCTTCGGTTTTAATAGATCAAAACCGTCAATATGTTCGTTACAACCTTGGATTGAATAAAGTGATGTACGAGTTTATTAGAGAAAACGAATGGTATTTAAAAGAGAATTTACCAAAATCCCCTACCCCAGCGACATTACCTCCTTTGGTAGACCCAAATACGCAACAAGCTACAACCATATCACAGCCTCAAACCAATACCGTTATTAAACAGACCGTAAATGGGAACTCCATTGAAATAAAGTCAGCTTGGCGGATTATGATTCTTGAGGAAGATCTTACAAAACCATGGAGAAAAAAAGACGATTTATCTAAATACTTTATTTCTAAAGCAAACGTCACAGATTGGAAAGGTAATGTAAAAAATGATGTCTTGGTAGGACTTGTTGGATTGCATGTTGTTGTAAAAACGCCACAATTTGTACAAGGTCTTTGGTCTAGTTTTGAACATGTAGATAATGTAAAAACTAAAAGAAGTGGCGTAAGACCTTCATTCCATGATAAGACCGATACCATCTATAAGCAAGGGTTCGCATATCAGCCAGAAAGAGGTGCTCCACTAAAAAAAGAAGAAGATAGAAGACCTGTAGGAGTGAGTCGAACCTATAAAATTCCAGATACTCCGGTAGGGACAGGAATACATTTACCTGATGGGCTATCAACGGTAGCACTCAACACCACTTTTCAAAGATTACTAAAAGGTACTGTATGGGAAAATTACCAACTAGTAATTACACAATGGCCTACAGACCCAACAACATTTTATCCAAAACCCGATTTATACCCAAGAGGGCCAAAACCAGATTCTCTTAGTTTACCAGCTGCGCATGAAGCGTATGCAAGGGCAAAAGAAGCTGCTAAAAATGCATATCCTAGATGGTCTGGATTGCCATTACCTCAGATAGGCGCCTTAAATACTACCATGGAAACATATTTTCAAAATCCAACGCCAAAAAAAGGAGAGAAAAGACAGCCAATCGAAAACACTAGTTGTATGGGATGTCACTATGGAGCATCAGATACTGATTATAGTTGGGGCTTAAAAAAGAGAACCTTTCCTCAACCATTTAACCAAGGTCGTGTTAGTGAGAAAGATCAAGCATTACTTATGAACTATATAAAATCTAAAAACTAAATTTATAAAAAACTTTTAAGAGTACCTTTGGGGTATATGGTTACTATTTTACCTCGTTGGGCACTAATATCTATTTTATGAATTTGAACGTTTTTTTTATATTCCTTGCACTAGCAATATCTTCAACGGTTCCAATTCATGGACAGACAACAAGCGATAAATATCAGGCTGTTATAAATGATGCTCATCAGAATGGATTGCCAGCAATTGTTGCTTTAGTTAAGGCACAAGGTGAAGAGGTGTGGAAAGGTAAATCAGGACTCAGAAATCTTGAAAATGCTACACCTCTTGATATTGACCAAAGCTTTCGATTGGCAAGCATCTCGAAAATCTTTACATCCGTTGTTATTTTACAATTAATAGATGAAAAAAAAATAGCCTTGACAGATACTGTTTCCAACTACTTAGATGCCGTTATACAGAAAAAAATACCGCATGTAAACAACATCACAATCCACCAACTTTTAAGTCATAGCAGTGGTATATACAGTTTCACAGAAAACAACAAGTTTTGGAAAGAATGCTTTTATAATGGGGGGATGTCAAGAGTGTGGTCACCAAAAGAGTTAATTCGTTATGTCGAAAATAAAAAACCTGTTCATAGACCAGTAGCCCCAAATACTGAAAAATTTTATTCAAACACGAATTATATTTTATTGGGAATGATAATTCAAAAGATCACGAATAATTCATTGTCAAGTGAGTATCAAAAGAGAATTTTCACTCCCTTAAACATGAAGCATACTTTTTTAGAAGGTTATGATCATCAACATAGAAATTCAATTGATAGCTATGCAATTCCAAATTCATTTTTCCTTAAATCAGCAATGAGAAAGAGAGGAATGAAAAAAATAAAAGGTTCTAAATTAATTAATTTGAGCCGAGAATATAAGTTATTTAATAGTTGGGCTTGGGCTGCTGGTGGCATCTCTTCTACTGTCAACGACTTATCCTCCTTTTTATCTGCTTTAAGAAAAGGGGTATTGCTAAAAAATGACACTCAAAAAATACTTTCAAAATTAAACTCTTCCCACAACAAAGGCATTACATATTTTGGTGGAACGGGAGGCTCTGATGGAATTCAGGCTACCATGTTGCATCTTATGCCAAGTGATATAAATATTATCATCTTAATAAATTCGTCTGGACATAAACACGTAAATCTAAGTTCTATTTTCGGCAAACTTTTTAAAATAGCATCACAAAAATAATAGACTATTAAAACGAATATTTATTAAACCGTTATAGCAAATTCCAAAAAACATGACCATTGGTAATCAAGTCATTTCAATAATTAAAAGGTACTGTAAATTAGAACCATTCCCGAATTAATTTTATATATGTACGAGGTGCGATGCTAAAAAACGGAGAGAAATTCGCCCATGGAGGAAATCAAAAAAAACAGCTAACAATTCGTATAACTTTATGCTATCTTTAAACCAAAAAAAATCATGCCCTAAACGGAGTACTGAGGTAAACAAAACTATGAACGATACATTTGAATTAAACCTGGGTTGTGTTGTATATTCTGAAGCTCTCAATGGTATTGAAGCGCAGTATATTTTTAAGCGAGATGATATAATACAACGTGGAACAGGAATTGGAAAAAGACTTTCTAAGTTAAACAAAAACAGAAGATTTGAAGGGGAGTTTGAAGTTGTCTACGCTGATGAAAATGGAGATATGTCGCCTACTCTGCATTTGACAATCTTATTTGACTCGGAATGTTATTCCCTGACTTGGAAAATTGGTTCCGAAATTACAGATATAGGGATTGGGATTAAAAATGATAACAAGTTATTTGTCAGTTATCAAAAAACAACTTGAACTTCGTTTTTTGGATCGAAATAATTAAACACCTTACTAAACAGTTAAATCACCGCCATGAAACAACTTCTATTCTTATTATTTATTTTTTCCTTTTTTGCAAGTTGCAATCAATCAAAACCGGACAAAACCCAATCTAAATTGGAACATAAAAAAGAGTTAGAAACGATCCAGTCAAAAAAGAAAAAGGATACAATTAATAATTATTGGGCGATAAATCTAGACACTATTATCAGCCATCAAAAATTTATAATTCACAGCTTAAAACATACACTTGAATTAAAAACGTATAGCTTAAATGACAGTTCAATTGTTAGGAATTTATCTCAAGACAAAGAACAGGTTTATTTAGACCATTCTCATAAAATGGTAACAGATTTTAAACTTAGAACCGACACTATCATTGATAAAAAACAAATTGATCTAACTGACTTTAAAAAAACACTGATTTCTGAATTTTATACAAAATGCAACCTTTTCTCAACTGACATTGATAGCCTATCATTGGATACAATTTACTTGACTTCAGATTTAGCCATTCCTGACACTGATAATCAATGGAGAGTTTGGTATTCAGTCAAAATAAAGGGCAAGCAACTGGGTAAATTAGAATTTATTAAAACCAAATATGTCGGAATTTAAACCCTTTTGGTAACAAATAATAATCAATTACTCCGTTTAATACTTTCAAAATAAAGCAACATCTCTATAAAATGGTATAAACACCAACGTCATTGGGCTTCCCTCTACACCTAAAGAAAGCCTCTCTTTTATAAAAAAAGGATAAAAAATTTATTTTAATTCAATTATTCAATATATTTGTTGAATAATTGAATTACTTATGGACAAACACGAGTTTAAGAATAGTATTTATCTAGAAATAGCGAGTATTGGAAAAGCCTTGGCCAATCCATACCGATTAAGAATCCTTAATTTACTTTCGCAAGACCACTATTCTGTAGAGCAAATAGCAAATGAAATTGGGGTTTCAATAGCCAATGCATCACAGCATTTACAGGGGCTTAAAAAAGTAAAGCTACTTAAAACAACAAAAAAGGGACATTATATAATTTATTCGTTGACCAATAACAATGTGTACACCCTTTGGAACGCATTACAAAGTTTTAGTTTGCAAAATAGCCTAGAAGTAAAAGCCACATTAGAGAACTTTACACGGGAAAACTTCTCCAAGGTAAAAACGATAAAGGCAGATGAAATAATTGCAAACAACAACCTAAACGATCTCTATTTTTTAGATGTGCGCCCTAAAAAAGAGTTTGATAAAGAAGCCATAGCCAATGCCAAATCTATCCCCATTGAACATCTCATAGAAAACCTTCGCCAATTGCCAAAAAACAGACAGATTGTGGTGTATTGTAGAGGCCCATTATGTGTATTTGCAGATGAAGCTGTTCAGTATCTACAAGAAAGTGGCTACGATGCAATACGCCTAAAAGAAGAAGTTTTAGCGTGGAAACAAAAAGGATTGCCCGTTACTTAATCATTCAACATGAATTTTATCAAGAAAAAAAAACCTACATTCAATGGAAGATAAAAACATCCAACTCGGACTTAAAGAGAACTGGAAACAATTTACATTGCTCTTAATAGTAAATGCTTTTGTGGGCGGAATGGTCGGTTTAGAGCGTACCATACTTCCAGAATTGGCAGAAAAAGAATTTTTAATTGTTGCTACCTCTGTAGTCTTATCCTTTATCATTGTTTTTGGCGTAGTAAAAGCCATTACTAATTATTTCACTGGGGTTTTAGCGAATAAGGTGGGGCGTAAAAATTTATTGATTATCGGCTGGATTATTGCCATACCCATTCCGTTTATTTTAATGTATGCACAACATTGGAACTGGATTATTTTTGCCAATGTACTGTTAGGGTTAAACCAAGGGCTTACATGGTCAAGTACCGTAGTGATGAAAATTGACTTGGTGGGAGAAAAACAACGAGGATTGGCCATGGGATTGAATGAATCTTTTGGATATTTTTCTATTGCCTTGGTGGCATTTACAACGGGTTGGATTGCGTCAGAATATGGATTGCGTCCCTATCCATTTTATCAAGGAGTCGGCTTTGTTATTTTGGGATTATTGATGAGTATCTTTTTTATTAAAGACACCGCAAAACATGTGCATGCCGAAACGAAATCAACTTCTGTAAAACCCCTAAAGAATATATTTTGGGAGACCACATGGAAGAACAATAATTTAGGTTCTATCTCACAAGCCGGATTTGTCAACAATCTAAACGATGGGATGATTTGGGGCGTCTTACCAATTATTTTAATCGGTAGAGGATTTGATTTAAAAAATAGTGCCATTATTGTCGCCATTTACCCAGCAGTTTGGGGAATTGGGCAATTGATTACCGGCAAGATGTCTGATCTCTACAACAAAAAAATGATGTTGTTTTTAGGAATGGCTCTACAAGGAATCGCACTTATTTTTATGTTTTGGGCAACAACTTATTTTCAATTTATACTACTTTCATCTCTTCTAGGAGCGGGAACAGCTATTGTATACCCCACTTTTTTATCGGCAATTGCAAGTTTTACCAATCCCAATCAACGAGCAGAAAGCATCGGTGCTTTTCGTCTTTGGAGAGATTTAGGTTATGCATTTGGCGCCTTATTGACCATACTTATAGCTCAATTTTTTGAGGTTGACATTACAATTATGGTTATCGGAATTTTAACCGTTTTATCAGCAATCATTATTAAAATAAGAATGTCCTAAATATAGAAACTCCCTTTATGTATCTCGATTACAATGCGGCTACCTCAAACAATTTAAGAGTTCTCGCTGCAATACTTTTATTTCCAACTATTATGGAGTCCTTCAAGCAAACATGGTCAAGAAGTAAAAGCAAAAGAGCTTGTTGAAAATGCTGAAGAACTCATTTTTAAAGGTGGCAAAACAATGTGTAATAATTAGGAGATAGATTTATAGAAAATAAAAAAGCATAGCGCATACTCTAGTACACAGGTAATTTCGAGTACGTAGCCACTAAAAAAACAGATGCTACAAATCCATTTACCCCTTGTTTTACAGGCACTTGAAATAATTAAAAACTCCATTAAAATGAATTTTTCTTGTTGTACAATAAGTTCTATTTTTTTTGGCATCACTTTTGATATTTAAGAAAATATTAACAATTAAATTCTAACTATGAAAAATTCTTTACACAATTTTTTAGTTGAGATGGGATGATTGTTTAGAAAAAGAAACACTCCTAAAAAAGAGGTAAATTAATCGAAGACTGCTATCTTCGATTTTTTTATATTTGGGACTCAACTAAAACTTATGAAACAGCAACTTTTACTTCTTATTTTCTTCCTTTCTATCACTTCAAACTTCGCACAGCAAAAAGATATTTGGCAGTACATAGAAAACGAACAAGTGATTGCAGAAAACAAAGAAGATGCACACGCTAGTTTCACCTCCTTTACGTCACTTAATACATTAAAAAACAACGCCCCTATTTACAAGAAATCATTAAATGGTATTTGGCAATTTAACTGGGTTAAAAACCCTGCGAATAGACCTACACAGTTTATGAACCCAACCTTGCCATTAACCGATTGGAAAACCATCAAAGTTCCGTCTAACTGGGAAGTAGAAGGATTTGGAGTTCCTATTTATGTAAATCATCAATATGAATTTGCAGACTACAAAGCAATGATTGCTGATGACATGGAGTTGACGGATCGCATTTACCCTAAAAACCCAGGAAAAGTTCCACATACCTACAATCCAGTGGGGTCTTATAGAAGAACTTTTACACTTGATAAAGACTGGACTAATAATGAAATCTTCTTACATATTGGCGCCATGAAATCTGGTGGTTTTGTTTGGATAAATGGTAGATATGTTGGCTACTCTCAAGGAAGTAAATTACCCAGTGAGTTTGATATTTCTAAATTTGCAAGAAAAGGAGTTAATACTGTAGCCATACAAATATTTAGATGGACAGATGGTAGTTATTTAGAATGTCAAGATTTTTGGAGAATTAGCGGAATTGAACGTGATGTTTATCTATATGCCCAACCAAAAGTAAGAATTCAAGATTTTGAAGTCGTTGCAACTCTAGACAAAGGCTATCAGCATGGTTATTTAGAATTGGATGTTACCTTACAGAATCATTACAAATACAACAAAGAAGTTTTTGTGAGTTATCAATTATTTGATGCCACTAACCAACTTATAGGAGAACAAGAAAACAATACCGCTGTGTCTCCAAAAAAACGTAAAGTAACACGTTTTTCGACCAATGTTATCCATCCAAAAAAATGGAGTGCAGAGCACCCAAACTTATACACTTTAAGAATTAACACCAAAGATGCGCAGGGTAACATACTAGAAACTACAGCACGTAAAATAGGGTTCAGAACGGTTGAAATAAAAAAAGGGTTGCTTTTAGTAAATGGGCAACGAATTACTTTAAAAGGGGTAAACACACAAGAAGCAGATCCTGAAACCGGACATGTAATGAGTGAGGAATTGATTTTGAAAGACATTCAAATGTGGAAGGAAAACAATATCAATGCCGTGCGTTTAAGCCATTACCCTAGAGGCAGACGTTTTTATGAATTGTGTGATTTGTACGGTATTTATGTTGTTGACGAAGCAAATATAGAATCGCATGGAATGTATTATGGTACACATTCATTGGCAAAAAAAGAAGCTTGGAAAAATGCCCATGTAGACAGAATGACTAGAATGGTGGCCCGTGATAAAAATCATCCTTCTGTTATTATTTGGTCTATGGGAAATGAGGCTGGAAATGGAACCAATTTTTATGCAGGATACAAAGCGATTAAAGCACTTGATAAAATAAAAAGACCTGTACAATACGAGAGGCCGTATAAAAACCGTGATGGAAATTTATATGATATGGATTGGAATACAGATATTATTGTTCCTCAATACCCTTCTCCAGCACGTTTTGAAAGCATTGGTAAAAACAAAACTGACAGACCATTTATACCTAGTGAATATGCACATGCCATGGGAAATAGCACAGGAAACTTTGCTGATTATTGGGAAATTATAGAAAAATACGACAATTTACAAGGTGGTTTTATTTGGGATTGGGTAGATCAATCTATTTACAAAACCAATGCAAAAGGCCAAAAATACTACGCCTATGGAGGTGACTACGGGACTAATATGCCCACAGACAACACGTTTTTAAATAATGGAATTGTTTTTCCTGATAGAACTCCGCAACCTGCACTGTATGAAGTAAAAAAAGCACATGAATTTATCAACTTCAAAAATCAAGGCATCAATAAATTCAACGAACAACGTATTTTAATTGAAAACTTATACGATTTCACGAATCTAGATCAATTTGATTTTAAAGCTATTATTAAAGCAAACGGAAGTGTGTTAAAAACCATTCAGTTGCCAACTATTTCTGTAGAAACACACACCAGTAAATTGGTTCGAGTTCCGTTAAATGGCATCGATTTTAAAGACAATACAGAATATTTTGTTGAAATAGCTGCGACTACAAAAAAACAATGGAACTTATTAAAAAAGGGCCATGAAGTGGCAAAAGAGCAACTTCCTTTACATGAAAAATTCAAGAAAAAAGAAGCTGCTATAGACAATGGTTGGTATTTAAAATCTTCAGATAAAAAGAAGAGTTTCACTATTTACAACAACTACATCAAGGTTGCTTTTGACAAGAAAAAAGGACAGATTACATCCTATCTTTTTAAAGATGTAGAATTATTAAAATCTAAAAATGGTCCACAAATTAATTTTTGGAGAGCCCCTACAGACAATGATTTAGGGAACAAAATGCAACGAAAAAATATTGAATGGAAAAATGCGACACTGAATGCAACAGTGCGTAAATTTGAGTCTAAAAAACTAGACAATAATCTAATGCAGGTTGCTATTGAGTTTGAGTTACCTGGGGTACATACAACCCACCAAACCGTATATATGGTAAATGGAAATGGGGTTGTTAAAATTGAAAACACCTTACACGAAACGGAGTACAAAGCAGACGTACCAAGAGTTGGAATGCGCATGCAAATTCCGAAGGAATACAACAACGTTCGATATTATGGTCGTGGACCATGGGAAAACTATCAAGACAGAAAAACGTCAACTTTTATAGATGTATTTAACAGCACAGTATCCGATTTTTACGTGCCTTATGTGCGTCCGCAAGAAAACGGAAATAGAACGGATGTACGTTGGATGGCATTGATGAATTCTGATAATAATGGGTTATTAATTTCTTCTCCCTCACAAAAAGGATTGAGTATTTCTGCATTGCATATGCCCAATGAAGATTTTGATATTACAGATGATTTAGAATATACCAAAGAAAACAAGGATGCGAATTTCAGCAAACACACCATTGACATTAAAGCACAAAATTTGATTCAGTTAAATATAGATTTAGAACAACGTGGTTTGGCTGGTGATGATAGTTGGTATTCTAAACCGCAAGAGAAGTATCAAATTAAGGGTTCAAAAAAACATAGTTATTCTTTTTATTTAATTCCGTTTTCCGGTGGAACGACACAGAAGTTTGTAGATTTGCAGCAACAATTTAACAAATGATATTTACCACAACACAAAAGAAAGACGCTTTAAAAGCGGTTGCAATCATTAGCTTAAAAATTACTGTTGCTGGTCTTGCTATTGGGTATTTACATGCCTATGATTTTTTACTGGGAATATTGCTATTGACACGAATCCTTGTATTGATTTATACAGATTACATCAAAGCAACGGCTAAAAACTGGATCTTATTGGCAGGAATGTTACTAACAGGTTCATTGGGTGTTTTGGTTGAGATTTGGGGCGTTAGCAATGGCTATTGGGAATACCACGACTTGACAAATAATCGTCAACTTCCGTATTGGTTGCCTTTAGCATGGATGTATGCCTTTCGATTTATTTACAAACTAGAACGCCAAGTAATTGCTATTTTGAAATTAAAAAAACTACTCCATAAAACCTACCTGGCTATTTTTATCACCGCTGTTTTACCTGTATTTGGAGAAGTGATAACAATTAATTTAGGAGTTTGGACCTACTCTTGGCCCTATCAATTTTTAGGAGTTCCTCTTTATGCCATCATCTGTTTGGTAATGCTGCATATGGGAATCAACTTTATATTGAGTTTAGTGGTTCGTAAAAAGAAAATTCACGATCCCGTTTTTATCAATGAAAAGTAAATTTTAAAAAGTTGTCTAGTTATTAGTTGCTTGTGGTTAGTATGAAAGTAGGTTATTCGGCACTTAAAACCGTATCATTCAAATCTCCAAGCAACAATTCTTGTTACTTTGTTTCCTTGTTGCATCGGAATAACTTTAAACTCGGTTGCGCCTAGTTTTTTTGCTGATTTTTGCATGCTCTCCACATTTTCTTTCTTTGAAACCAACGAAGTAAACCAAATACATTGCGTTTTAAACAAAGAACTTTGATATAAGTAATTGTGTAAAAAAGCTTTTTCTCCACCTACATACCACAACTCATTATTATTCCCAGCAAAATTCCGCACCGCATTTGTTCCTAAGTTTCGTGTTTTTCTTCTGTTTGCTCCTTGCGCTTCTTCTGCAGATTTGTAAAATGGCGGATTACACATAGCAATGGTAAATGCATCCTCTTTTTCGATCACATTGGTTAGAATATTATTTTCATCAAACTGTTGACGTAATTTAATACGTGCATCTAAGGTATTGTCATCAATAATATCTTGAGCTGCATCTAACGAATCTAAATCAATATCTACCCCTACAAAACTCCAACCATACACAGCGTTTCCTAACAACGGGTAAATACAGGTTGCACCTGTACCAATATCTAATACAGAAATGTCTCCTGTTATGCCTGACGTTTTTAATAAATCATTTAAATGATGAATATAATCTACTCTACCCGGAATTGGCGGACATAAATTGGTGTCTGGAAACTCCCAAAGAGTTACCTTATAATAGGCCATCAATAAGGATCTATTAATTTCTTTTACTGCTTTTGGATCTGAAAAATCTACTGTAGTATTTCCATAATCATTTTCAAAAACAAAGGTTTTCAACGTTGGATTTGCTTTTAACAATTCGTCAAAATTATATCCGTTGTCATGTATGTTATTGGGATGGAAGTTCTTTTTGGTAGATTTCATGTGTGTTATCTATTGTTATTAATCAGTCACATTCAGCATCCATTCAATCACTATCTTAAAAATTAAACATTTCATTATGGATGTTTCACACTGCGAAATTAAGGTAAATACCGCATATCTCATGCATATTGTGAACCGCTTTTATTTAAACTTAAATCTTTGGTATATTTGAGTAACTCTATTCCTTTTTTATGAAACGTAAACTCATCTATTTACTTGGTTTCTTAGTAATTGTAAGCATCGCTTTATATGCGGTTACATCTGACTTCAAGAAAACCGAAGCCACCATTTACATGAATGGTACAATTATTACACTTGACTCGCTACAACCATCTGCAGAAGCTATGTTTGTAAAAGATGGGCTTATAATAGCCATAGGAAACAATGAAGATATTAAAAAACTTGCCACGGCAAATACAAAAGTTGTCAACTTACAAAAAAAAACAATATTGCCTGGTTTTATCGATAGCCACACCCATGTTGCGCTGTCTTCATTTTTAAATAAAATGATTGATTTATCTGGTTTTAAACATGCAAACAACCAGCAAGTTTGGTTGTATTTAAAAGAAGAAATACGCACAAAAGAAGAAGGAGAATGGATTATTGGTAAGGGAATTGATCCTATTTTAGTGGAAGACTTAGGTACTCCGGATATTGATTTTTTGGATTCAATAGCCCCCAACAATCCTGTAATATTAATCTCTCAAAGTTTACATACCTATTGGGCAAATTCAAAAGCATTTGAAAAAGCAGGAATTACAAATTATACCAAAAACCCTTCTCCAACTAGTTATTATGAAAAAGATAGCAATGGAAGTTTAACTGGACTCATTGCAGAGCAAGAAGCTTTTACGCCAATTTTAAATGTATTGAAAGAAGAAGTATTGACCTCCGACTTTCTTATTGATGCAACTACCCAAACCTTAAAAGACTATGCAAAAAACGGCAATACCACGGTTGTCTCTGCTGGATTAACGATTAATGATGCCAAGCCTTTGCGTTTGTACCAACATTTATCCGATGCTTCTCCTACCCTATTAAATCAACTTCTTGCAAGCATTGGAATGCTCCCCAAAAGAAGTCAATTCCCAAGACATTTTATATACATAAGACACGATCGCAGTTTTTTATTACCGGCTAAAAAAACACCCAACGATTTTTATAATATCATCGGTGTAAAACATTGGTATGACGGTTCGCCTTATACAGGTTCTATGTTTATGAAGGCACCCTATTTGGTTTCTGATTTGACAAAAAATGGATTGCACATTCAAGAAGGATCTAGAGGAAAACCTTTAGTCAAAGATTCTGATTTATACACGTTCATTCATAAATATCAGAAAAAAGGCTGGCAAATTGCTTTTCACTCACAAGGAGATATTTCTAGCCAACAGGTTTTAAAAGCATTTGATAGCGTCAATACGACTGCTAATATTGCTGCTTTTAGACATCGTATAGAGCATTGTTTGCTGCTTACAGAGGAAAGTTTATTGGCTATGAAACGCCTGAATATAGCACCAAGCTTTCATACAAACCACTTGTATTATTATGGAAAAGCTTTGACCAATGATATTTTAGGTTCACAAAGAGCACAAAAAATTTTGCCTATTGGTGCTGCCCAACAATTGGGCATCAACTTTTCTATGCATGCAGATCAGCCCATGTTTGAAAGCAAGCCTTTTCATTTAATTCAAACTGCTATATTAAGACAAACAAAAGAAGGTGAAACTTTAGGAATGCATCAAAAGATCTCTCTTTTAAATGGCATCAAATCTATGACCATACATGCTGCATGGCAAATACATATGGAAGATAAAATTGGCTCATTACAAAAAGGAAAATATGCCGACTTTATTATCCTAGATAAAAACCCTTTTAATATTCCAGTTACTGAACTAGATGAAATTAAAATACTACACACTTTTATAAACGGAAATAAAGTAGACTAAGCTTTTTACTTTTTGTTGCAGCGTCTCAAAGTAAAAACATCTTTTGTCTTTAAATTTCTAGAATTGTAAATTCTAATTCTAAAGGTTTTAATGACTCCTTTAAAGCTTCGATAAAGCCATCTCCATATTCTAAATAATATTCAGAAAAATTTCGTTGACGTTCTTCTAAACTTTGATTTGGAAATAGTTGATTTTTAATTTCCGATATTCGAACTACCAAATCTTGTTGACGTCTTTTCTCTGCTATTAATAAGCGTTTTTCTAAATTATCAATTCCGTTTAACTGTTTCTTTTCTTGTGCATTCACAGCTCCTAAGAAGGAAACATCTGTTTTTTTAGCGGTTTCTTTTAAATGAGCAAATTGTGTTTTTAATTGTGCTCGTTGTTCGGTGAAATCCATTTGAATTGCTGAATTCTCTTTTACTTTCATCCCTAACAAATCGTTTAGTTTTAAAAACAATTCTTGATGTGAGATACTCAAACTATCCAACTTCTTCTGCTGTTTTGTTGAAATAACTTGTACCGAATTACGTAATAATAGTATTGGAAAAGGAATATTTACTTCCTTGAAATAAGCCTTCAATTCAAACCAATACGCCAATTCACCTCCACCTCCAATATATGCCAAGTTTGGTAAAATTACTTCTTGATACAAAGGTCGCATGATTACATTTGGGCTGAATTTTTGAGGTTCTTCTTCCAGGTGTTTTACTATTTCTTCTTCAGAAAAAGAAATATCAGTATTATTAACCACATATCGGCCATCCTCTTTGATAATACGTTCTCTAGAATTCTTACCCAAATAAAATTGATTGATTTCTCTTGGATTTACTTGAATCTTATATGATTTTTCTAAAGTTGTAATTGTTTTTGAAACTGCTTTATAAGAAGTTTGTTCTGTTAATTCTTTCGCTACGATGGGTGTGTATAATTGCTTTAAGTCTTTATCATCTCCATCAACAATTACCAATCCATATGTTGAGAACAACTGGTTTGCAATATATCTAGTTGCCCCCGTTAAGGTATCATTCTTCACGTATCCTTCTTCGAATAAGTTCTTTAAAAACACTGCATTCCTTGAAGTTCCTAATTGTCGAGAAAACTGTTCAAATACGTCTTGTAGTCCTTCGGTATCAAAATGACCAACGGCACCACCATCCGGTCTTTTCCATTGTACCTTATTATTTTTGAAGTTGAAGTAATTAATTTCATCAAAATCATGATCTTCTGTTGCCATCCAGTACACAGGCACAAAATTACTTGCTGGGAACTGCGCACTTAACTCCTCTGCCAAGTTGATTGCTGAAATAATTTTATACAAGAAATATAATGGCCCTGTAAACAAGTTTAATTGATGCCCTGTAGTTACTGTAAATGTATTTGAGTGTATCAAGCTATCAATATTCGCTTGTGTTTCTTCAGAAACTTCAATGGTAGTGTATTGATTTTGCAACGCAGCAACCAACACCTTTCGATGGGCCTTTGAAAATGAGTTTCCTTTTTCTGCTAGTTGCTTTTTAAACCCATTAATATCTGGGTAATTATTATAAAATGGTTTTATTGATTCTTTTTGTTCTAAGTAATCAGCCATGGTTTTTGAGAAAAAACCAGTTTTTTGAAATGGGATTTGCGTAACTTTCATTTATTAAAGTGCTATATTAAATGAGTTAAACAACTTATTTGAAATTTTATCGAAAGGGAAATAGCAACAGTCACTATCCATATATAAAGTCTTTTAAAAATATTTTTATAAAAATACGCTTTTTTGATGGTTGGATACATCCAATGCTTTAATCTAACAAATTTTTAACGCTTTCTCTAATAAGAAAATTTGATATCTAAATAAATACAAGTAGCTTTGGAAATCTAATCAAAAAAATATCCTAATGAAGCACAAGTCATTACTCATTCTTTTCATTTCAGTATTCACATTTCAACTTACTGCACAAAAATTACAAACTCCAGATGAATTTTTAGGCTATAAATTAGGTTCTCGTTTTACAAGACACCATAAAGTTGTTGACTATTTCAGATACATTGCTCAAAATTCTAACAAAGTACAATTCCAAAAATATGGAGAGACCAATGAGTTAAGAACTTTGGCTGTTGCGTATGTTTCTTCTGCAAGCAACATCAAAAATTTAGAAACAATTCGCAAGCAGCATTTAACAAACGCAGGAATTGAGAATACGACAGCACTAAATGACAAAGCAGTTGTTTGGTTGAGTTATAATGTACACGGTAACGAAGCTTCTTCTACAGAGGCATCTATGTTAACCTTATATAAACTAATTACTGAAAACAGTACCTATTTAGAAAATACGGTAGTAATCATGGATCCGTGTATCAACCCTGATGGAAGGGATCGATATGCAAACTGGTACAACCAAGTAGTTGCGGCTCCAAACAATAACAATCCAGATGCTAGAGAACATAATGAACCTTGGCCAAGTGGAAGACCAAACCATTATTTATTTGATTTAAATAGAGATTGGGCATGGGCTACACAGGTTGAAACGCAGCAACGTTTAAAAGTATACAATAAATGGTTGCCTCATATTCATGTAGATTTTCATGAACAAGGAATTAACAATCCCTATTATTTTGCACCAGCAGTTGAACCGTATCATGAGGTAATTACAGATTGGCAGCGGGAATTCCAAACGCAGATTGGAAAAAACCATGCTAAATATTTCGACAAAAACGGGTGGTATTATTTCACCAAAGAGAGCTTTGATTTATTATATCCTAGTTATGGAGATACCTACCCAACCTATGTTGGAGGAATTGGAATGACATATGAACAAGCCGGACATGGAAGAGCTGGATTGGGCATTACAAAAAGAGATGGAGAAGTATTAACGCTTTGGGACCGTTTGATTCATCATACAACTTCTGGTATTTCTACTGTAGAAATGGCTTCTAAAAATACTGCTAAAATCAACAGTGAATTTAAAAAGTATTTTCATGACAATGATTTTAAATATAAAAGTTATGTATTAAAAGGAAACAAGAGCAAAACAAATGCATTGATTGCGTTATTAGACAAACATGATATTAAATATGGTAGAGCTACTGGGAAAAATGTAAGCGGTTATACTTATGATACGCGCTCAAAAGGAAGTATGAGAACTTCTTCTAGTGATTTGGTAGTTTCTACAGACCAACCAAAAGGTAGACTGGTAAAAGCATTGTTTGAACCCGTAGCAAAATTAAGTGATTCTATTACTTATGACATTACTGCTTGGTCTTTACCATACGCATACGGATTTAAAGCTATTGCTAGTGAAAAATTAGTTGCGAGTAACACTAGGCATTTAAATGCAACTGCTTCAACTCCAAATAAAAATGCATATGCATATACGTTCGAATGGAATCATATTTCTGACAGTAAATTATTAGGAGATTTATTACAACAAAACTTTAGAGTTCGCTTTACAAGAAGAGCAATGACGAATAGTGGTCAACACTTAAAAGCGGGGTCTTTACTAATTACTAGAGGGGACAATAAGCATATTAAAAGCTTTGACGATGCAGTAGTTAGCATCGCTAACAATCATAACAAATTTACTAGCACCATCAATTCTGGATTTTCAGACAAAGGTCCAGATATGGGATCTTCTGATGTTAGAGAAATTAAGAATCAGAAAATTGCAGTGCTTTCTGGAGAATATACTTCTTCATTAAGCTATGGTGAAGTTCAATATTTCTTCGAACAAGAAATTAAATATCCGTATACAGCAATTAACACTAATGATTTTTCTGCAAATACATTAGACAACTACCACACATTGGTAATTCCCAATGGATATTATGGCAGTCTTTTTAGTAAAAGTAAATTGAATGGATTAAAGTCTTGGATTCGTAAAGGAGGAAAAGTGATTGCTATTGGCGGTGCCAATCGTATTTTTGCAGACAAAAAAGGGTTTGGTTTAAAATCTAAATCATCTTCTGACGATAAAGATACATCTGATAAAGAGGTAGAATTAATAAATTATGAAGATTTAGAAAGAGACCGTATTAAAGGGAGTATTACAGGTGCAATTTTCAAAACAAAGATTGACAATTCTCATCCTTTAGGGTTTGGATATGGAGATACTTATTTCACCTTAAAACAAGGAGCCAGTTCGTACAAGTATTTAGAAAACGGATACAATGTAGTTCGCCTAGACAACAATGCGGCCTATTCTGGGTTCACTGGAAGCAATGCCACAGATGACCTAACTAAATCGTTGATCTTTGGAGAAGAAAATATTGGAAGAGGAAGTGTTATCTATATGATAGACAATCCACTGTTTAGAGCTTTTTGGGACAATGGGAAGTTGTTCTTTTCAAATGCGTTGTTCTTTGCAAACCCAAGCATGAAGAAATTATAAAACGTAGGCGTCATTTCGAAATGAGGTCCGATTGAGAAATCTACTGATTGGATGAGATTTCTAATTATAAAACAAAAAAGCATGCTAATTGCAGGCTTTTTTTTATGTCAACTTCAAATCACAATACCAAAAACTGGTGTCGTAATTTTTATTTTTTGATTGATGGCAATTATCATCGTCATCATCATGTAATGTATATGATTTTAAGACCTTCTCTCCGATTTCAAAATCTATAGGAAATGTAAAGTTTGGCCCGTCAAAAACAAAAGTATGAAACTCCCCGTTTTCTCCACAGACGTCTACATTTTCTGGCAGGTCATCTATAAATTGCTGATCAATTACCCTCCCAACAAACGCTTCTCCCAACAACTTCGCATTTACACAAACTGTAATTGCTTTAAAACCGAGTGCTAAGAATTCTTGCAATACTTTTTTTGTATCCATTTTCCACAATGGAAAAACACCTTTTATGCCAACTTCTTCCAGTTTTGTTTCTCTATACTTTTTTAAATCTTCTAAAAAGATATCTCCAAAAACGGCATGCGTATAATTTTGTGCTACTAAGGTTTCCATTTTTTCTTGCATCAATTCATTATACAGGTCCATGGTAACAGCTGCAGGGAAATAGTTTTTCTGAAGTGGAATCCCAATACTCTCTGCTTGTTTATCTAACAGGCTTTCATGCAAACCATGCATCGAAACACGCTCAAACTCTTCATTTACATTGGTAATTAACAAGTCTATAGAATGGTCTTTATCTTGTAGCATTTTATACAATGCCAATGCCGAATCTTTGCCAGAAGACCAATTAAAATACGTTTTTTTCATACGTTCAAAAATAGACAATTACTACACAAAAAGAAAACAATACTTCTTTAAAAGCACCACTTCTTTCTGTTTAAAAATAGATAGCGAGCATTCCGTAAACGAATCCCAAAAACAATGTACAACCCAATACAAAGTATCAACCCTACAAATAGTAATACGCTTAGGTATTTGCTTTTATGTGCTTGCTTCGTTTCCAACCTCCAAGCAATTAGTAGCCGCAAAAAATGACTGATATACGTAGGAATTGAAATCCTAAAATAACGTGCTTTTAATAGCTTGGTGTTTTTCAAAAACCGTACTATTAAAAACGTTAGAAGTCCTATCAATACATATACATGTCTTTGTGTTTTAAAAAGAGTCAGTATGCTCCACTTATCTCTTGACACTTTATCCGGTATCATTGCTTCTAGCGCTATCGAAATGGGTTAAACTTAACCCCTAACGTAACATAGGGCTTTAAGGTCGAATTAAAATCAAAAAGACGCTGTTCATGAGCATCTTCAAGTTTAAACTCACTAAACACAGTATGTGTTCCTCTAAGCAAGATCCCTATACTTTTTGTGAACCAATAATTATATTCCAGCCCTACAGAAGCTTCTGTGAAAATAGCGATATCAACTTTTTTAGTCTTGGCAACATCTACATAAAGCGGGGTGTTTATATGTGCCATAAAATCATTTAGTGTCCCCAACACTCTTAAGGAATGTTTTTTATTAAAATTATATTTAATATAGGTATTGGGAATTCCCACAACAAACGAAACATGTTCATTTAATTTCCCCATAAAGTTAACTACAGGATTCATCGTTGTTCTCCCCGCCAATGTCAAATACCCAACTCCGGCTGTTATCTGAAAATACCTGTTTGGATTTTTAGTATTGAACTTTTTTTCTACAAAGGCAACTCCATTCATCTGTAAATTATCCATAGTAGTTTCACCAGTAAAATTAGAAACCAATCGTGGCATTGCTACCCCATTAAGCGACCAGTTTTTAGACAGCTGGTATTTTGCCAATAGGCTATATTGGATACTATAGAACTTCTCCATTTCTTCAGAAAAAACAATGGCTTCTTTTTGATACGAAAATTGATGATATTCTAATTTTATGCTACTAAAAAAACTTAATCGATTCAAAGCTATTGGAGGCAAGCTTAAACTTACGCCACCTTTTTGATACTTAAAAAGTGCATCCCCTTTTAACTCTGGTGTATAATACACAGAAAATACATCTCTGTCTTCCTGTAAATTCACTTGTCCATTCATGTTAAAAACAATGAGTAAAATGGCCAATAATTGTATTTTTTTTATGTTCATTTTGTTTCTTTTTTTATTCCGTGTAGAGCCCTATAAAATTGTATTACTAAAAATCACCAACTGACAACGCATGTTATTTGTAAAACAATAGTATGAATACACAAGAATAATTTCAACTCCTTTAATGTAGGTTTATATGGATGGTTTTATCTGCCAAAAATTTAAATTTAGCATCATAAAATGAAGGCATTGAATTTGAGTTTGCATTGTTAGATACGCCTGTTTTTTCTTTAGGAATTCCGAAAAAATTAGTATCTAATTTCTTATTGGCATTGGCATCTTGATATATGGCTATAGCGTAGGTACCAATGGGCAATTGTGTTGTAAAAGCAGCCCCTTTTAATTTAGACGTTTGTATTCTGAAATTTTGAAAGGCCATTTTTGTTTTCGAAGGAAATCCTTTACTGTTTTTGTAAATTGCTATTTGCACATAGCCTTTATCTGATGTAATTCCATCAACTTGCACAACCAATTTACCTGTGGTCTGAGCAGATGTTAGTGTTGTTAAAAATAAGCAATAGGCAATAAGCACTCTTTTTAAAATCATAATTCTGTGTTTTAATTTCTAACACAAAATTAGGCCCAATAATCGCTCTTAAAATTAACAAATGGTAAGAAATGCTTAGCTTTTGGAAGTGCTGATTTCTTTTCTAATTCTACTTAAAGATTGTGGAGTAATTCCCAAAAACAAAGACAGGTCTTTTAAGGGCACCCTATTGATTAGGTTTGAACGTTTTACTAAATCTAAATACCGTTCTTTAGCACTTAAGGATTGAAAATTATGAATGCCATACAATACGCTTGCAAAGGCATCTTCCCATACCAATCTTCCAAATTTCTGCCATGTCGGAAATTGATCGTAAAGGGCTTCCATTTTTTGAAATGAGATGGCATAAATTACCGTGTCTTCAATCGCTCTTAAGTAGGAATCCGAACGGGCCTTCCTTTTAATTTTGGAAATGTCTGTAATGAATTCGTTTTCAAAAGCAAAATATCGAGTTGATTGTATTTCTTGCTTTACATCATAAATTATTAATCCGCCAGAAGCAATAAAATAGTAATCGGTAACCACTTGTTCTTTTTTTAAAACAAAGGTATTTTTTTTCACATTTCTACATTCAAAATTTGCTAAAATTGTAGCCAAGTCTTCTTTGTTAATATCTACATAATGTTGAATGTATGCGGTAAGTTTTTCCATAGTGGTTACTGAAACATGTTTTTTTTATAGTCCAATTTTAATACCTTGTCTTTCACAGAAGACTAAATAACGTCCGTTTTTTATTCGTAGTATGCCTGCATAAAAAATCCTGCTTACAGCAGGATTCCTAATTTATTTTCTTTTTTGATTTAAACTCTTTGGTCTTTCTGTTTTTGTTACAGGCGTTCCGTATAAATCAAAATCTCCAGCTTCGTGAATGGTGATATCTATAAACTCACCAATCTTAATATAATGCTCTGTTGCATTTACCAATACATCATTGTCTACATCTGGCGAATCAAATTCTGTACGTCCGTAGAAATACTCTCCATCTTTTCTATCAAATAGACAACGGAATGTTTTTCCTACTTTCTCTTGATTCAATTCCCAAGAAATCTGTCCTTGGACTTCCATGATTTCATTGACACGTTTAAACTTCACATCTGCAGGAACATCATCTTCTAAGACATAAGCCCCTGTGTTCTCTTCATGAGAATATTCGAAAGCTCCCAAACGTTCAAAACGCATTTCTTCTACCCAGTCTTTTAATTCTTGAAACATTTCTTCTGTCTCTCCAGGATATCCAACAATTAAGGTTGTTCTAATAGCCATTTCTGGAACCGCTTTTCTAAACTTATGAATTAAATCTACCGTTTTCTCATGGGTAGTTCCACGTTTCATAGATTTTAGCAGCTCTGTATTAATATGCTGTAACGGAATGTCCAAGTAATTACACACTTTAGGTTCGTTTTTCATCACCTCTAATACATCCATCGGAAAACCAGAAGGAAATGCATAATGCATGCGAATCCATTCGATTCCTTCTACTTTGGTTAAGGCTAGTAATAAATCAGCCAATGCACGTTTCTTATAGATATCTAATCCGTAATAGGTTAAATCTTGTGCGATTAACATGACTTCTTTGATGCCTTTTTCTGCTAGTTTTGTCGCTTCAATAATAATTTCTTCAATGGGAGTAGACACGTGTTTTCCTCGCATTAACGGAATAGCACAAAACGAACAAGGACGATCACATCCTTCTGCTATTTTTAAATAGGCATAGTGTTTTGGCGTTGTTGTTAAACGTTCACCAATTAGCTCGTGCTTATAATCTGCTTCTAATACTTTTAATAAATTAGGCAAATCGTGTGTCCCAAAATATTGATCTACGTTTTTTATTTCTCTTTCTAAATCTGGCTTATAGCGTTCACTCAAACAACCTGAAACAAATACCTTATCAATTTCACCTGCTTCTTTTCGTTGTGCGTGGTATAATATAGTATCTATCGATTCTTCTTTGGCTTTCCCAATAAACCCACAGGTATTGATTACAACAATATTCCCTTCCTCATTTTCATCTTCATGTACAACATCTTTACCATTGGCTTTTAATTGTCCCATTAACACTTCACTATCGTAAACGTTTTTAGAACAGCCTAATGTAACTACATTGATCTTGTTTTGTTTTGTTGTTTTTGTACGCATCTGTGTATAAAAATTTAGAGTGCAAAGATACAATCTTAATTTACGTTTTTAAACATATTAGAATGTTAATAATAATCTGTAAACTAAAGTATAATTTAACAGCCTTTAAGTTAGATTTGGTAACTATTGATATAAAGTAAGTGTCTTAATTTAGTTGAGAATTTTAAAAATTAATCTCATTAAAAAATTTATATATAATCTATTAAACCAGTACTGGCTTTACTATTGACATAAAATGTCATAAAGTGACGTGGCAAATTTCAGTAATTGACGCAATATTAATCCATTCAAAAATATAGATTTACACAAAAAAAATAGAACAATGAAACATATGAAACTTTCAGAGCAGTTAAAAAAAATGAGAATTGATAAAGGCTTATCTCAAGAAGAATTAAGCGAAGTATCAAACTTAAGTTTAAGAACAATACAACGCTTAGAGAATGGAGAAAGTAGCCCAAGAGAAGATACAATTCATTTATTGACGAAAGCACTAGAGGTACCAAGGGATTATTTTACCGAAATATACCAAACTTCAAATAATGCTAATGAAAAAACAAAAAGGGGTAGATTTCCTTGGTTTATAGTTAGTCTTACAATTATTGGTTGTTCAATAGGTGTTCTCTTAGGTGTTAATTATGTATTATCAAATACTCAACTACCCAATGACGGAGTGTCTAGCATCGTTGTAATAACAGTTGCAGTTCTGTTTGCAGGCATAGGAATGCTTCTTGGAAGTTTACTTGAGAAAAAGTTTAATAAATAAAAAACACCAAAAATGAAACCACTAAATTTTATACTTACACTTATAATCTCATCATTAATTCTAACTTCTTGCGAACAAAAACATAATTTGGTTGCAGAAATCGATGGAATAGAAAATGATACGATTTTTGTTCACTATGGAACAATTTCAGATTTTTATTCAGGTAAACCTCCTAAACTAGATACGATTTATGCTCAAAATGGCAATTTTATTTATGATATCCCTAGTCAAGAAGCCTATCTCGTATATTTTTATCCAAAAAGTAGTCTTTTCACAAAGTCAAATGGAAGTTCATTTTTTGCCGAACAGAATTTTATAGTAACGTTAATAGAACCTAATGATAAAATAAATATAACTGGAAAACTGAATACGTATTTTGTCGATTATAAAGTAACTGGCTCTGAATTTAATCAAGTATATAGTACTTTGAGAAGTAGTTATATTCAAAAATCTTCAAGAGGTGCAGAATTAGAATTAAAAATTGACAGTATATTTTCTATTAATAATAGAACATATTCAAAAAGAGTAATGAAACTTGTTAAAGAAAGAAATAGTTTCAACACACTTAATAGAAAGGCAGAGTTAATATATATTAAAGATAATCCTAAAAAAAATATTTCCGCATTCTTTCTAACTAGGCAAAATCAGAAAATTTTTGAGAAATATTATTCAAACCTACCTTTTAATGTTAAAAATGGGACCTTTAAAGCTGGGTTAGATAGTAGAGTCGAAAGATTTAAAATAAATAAAAAAAGAAATAATGCAAAACCAAAAATAACTAAAAGAAAACCTGCTCCAAATTTCACATTAAATTCAATAAGTGGCAAGGCAATAGAATTGAATTCTATTTCAAAAAAATACATTGTCCTTGATTTTTGGGGAACTTGGTGTCCTCCTTGTATTAAAGGTTTTCCAAAAATGAAAGAATATTATTCAAAATATAAAGACAAAATTGAATTTATAGGAATAGATTGTAACGATACGGATAAAAACTGGAAAGAAGCCGTTAAAAAGTACAACCTACCATGGATGCAGTTGTACAATAAAAAAGGGTCAAAAAATGATGTTTCTGTAGCATATGGAATTAACGTTTATCCAACAAAAATAATATTGGACAAAAATAAAATTATAGTCGGAGTCTTTACTAGTGAATCTGAAGGTTTTTATACTAAATTAGATGAATTAATGAAATAACAAACTCCAATGATTTTTTGGTAACTTCGCTGTCCTTAACTAATCAATTGTGTTTCATTTTTAAAACATCAAAACAGCTATAATTCTCTTCAATATAAATTCCTATGGAAAACCTACTTACATTTTTTCAAAAAACGACTTCTCTTTCTGAAAAAACCTTGGGTTTAATGAGTGATTTTTTTGTTTTTGATGAATTAAAAAAAGGAGATTATTTTATACGAAAAGGGCAATACGCTAAAGAAATTGCCTTTCTAGAAACGGGTATTGTTAGGGCTTATTATATTGATAAAAATGGTAAAGAATATAACAAACATTTCTTTTCACCTCCTTCTATCATTGGCTCGTATGCAGCATTAATTAGCAAGCAAAAAAATAAGGTAGCCCAGCAAGCACTTACAGATTGTAAAATTTGGAAAGTACCCTATGCAAAAATTGAGGAATTATCAGAAGTAAATCATGAGATTGAACGGTTAAGAAGGATTATAGCTGAAAACTTTTTTTTGAGTCATGAAAAAAAAGAACTCGAAATGGCCTTATTAGATGCCGACAAACGGTATTTGATATTTAGAAAGGAATTCCCTGGAATGGAATTGGAAATACCTCAGTACCATATTGCTTCTTACTTGGGCATTAGTGCGACACAATTAAGTCGAATCCGGAAAAAACTATATCAGTAACCTACACTTCTTTACATATGTACATGTGTACAACTTTCTAATATAATTTATTTGCTGTAGCATTCAACAAAACGAATCGCTATTCAAATTTAGTATTATGAAAAACAAAGAAATTACTTTTTTTAAAGGGGTATTTATAGTCTCAGCAATCTGGAATTTAATCGGGGCCATTTTTGGTTATTTCAACACCGCTGTTACCTTTAACGGCTTTTTTAACATAGAACTGACAGACCCGCTATTCTATGCTATCTATCAAGGTGCTTGGGGTACAACACTTGTTTATTTTATTGGCTATTTAATTGTAGCCTATAACCCTTTAAAGCACACAGGAATTGTTATTGTCGGCGGAATTGGGAAAATTGGTTTTGCCATTTCCTTATTGAAATTTTATTTGGCAGGCTTGGCAGGACCTGTGGTATTTGTAGTAATTGCGGGCGATTTTATTTTTGCCCTTCTTTTCTTGTATTACTTTTTTAGATTGTATAAAGCCAACCAAAACATCTTGTAATCATGAAAAATAACATACTATTAGTACTGATAAGTGTATGTTGTATACTATCTTTTAAAACCTTCTCTCAAACTTCATGGGAGCTTGATAAAAACAAAGACGGGATAAAAGTATATACACGGATTGAAACAAAATCAGATTTTAAAGCTTTTAAAGCTGTTATGATTGTTGACGCTACGACAGATCAAATACTCAAAGTATTGAAAAACATTGGCAGTTATACAAAATGGTACGGCTATACAAAAACAGCCATACGCTTAGAAGAAGAAAAGGATGTTCAGTTTAATTATGTAGAAACCATATTTCCTTGGCCTTTTAAAAATAGGGATATGGTGTATAAAATGACAACGAATACCTTTAATAAGGACTCCATAAAAATATCCTTACAAGGAATTCCCAATTATATACACAAGAAAAAAGGGGTTGTTCGAATGAAAAAAGCAACGGGATACATCTTATTACGTACTACAAATAAAAAAACTGAAATCATCTACGTTTTTCATTCCGAACCTGGAAGTAGCATTCCCGCTTGGATGGCAAATAACTCCATCGCAAAACTCCCTTTTAAGACCTTGTCTGGATTGCGAAAAACGCTAACAGAAAAAAAATGATGAGTTTGTACTTAGTCATGGCCATTCTCAATCAAACTAAAAAAACCACAAACATTTCTTGCTTGTGGTTTATACTTTATACGAACCCATGATTGCATTGTATGGAAGTGGAAATACAATCGAACGAATACAAAACTAGCATACCCCAATCATTGAGTTTTAATGATTTCGAGTAATGCGATAGGCACCTTCTATAGTTGCCCTTACTTTAACGGTATTATCCCAAGGAGTTGCATAAATCCGTTTTATAATTGTATAATCCACAAATGTTCTGGCTTTGAGCCCAACCTTTACAGTTACTGGCTTACTTCTTTTGGTTGCTGTTTCTGGCTCTAAAGTTACAATTGTTTGCTTACTAGGATGTCCGTAATTGTAGGTATTAAATTTACTAGTTCCACCAAGACCAGAATTCCAAACCCCACAAGAAATAACGGAAGCATATGGTGTCATTGCTTCGACCAATTCTGGTATCGTTGCATTTTTTGATCCATGGTGCCCTGCTTGATAAATATCAGTATCTAACATTCCCAAGGCTGAATTACCATAATGGTTTATTACTGTTTCTAAAGCTGAATCTTCCATATCTCCCGTAAATAAAAATGAAGATTTACCAAAATCTATTCGAACTAATACGCTGTGATTGTTTCCATTTTTATAATCACCGTTCGTCCAATTAGTTGGTTTGTCCATAAATGCTCCTGTTAGTAAAGTTATTTTTGGATCTACAGAGTCGCATGCAATTGGATCAATCAATGCATTTGTAATTCCTTTCTTGTTATTATTTTTCACAATATCATCATAAGAATAACTCGCATACTTCATATCCATTTGTTGATGATTGTCTTGTGCCCATTTTTGTGCATGCCTACCAGATCCATTTCTTAATCCATTATCTATATATGACTTTACTTTAAAATGTGTCATGACTTGTTTTAAAGCACTATTATGATCTATATGAGCATGAGTAACCACTATTAAATCTATGGTTTTTTCTAAATCTTCTCGCTTTTTAAAAAAAGCCTCTAGATAGCTAATTAATTTTTCTGCATATCGATCATCTTGTGCTCCTGCATCTATTAATATAACTCCACAAGGAAATTCTAATAAGGTAGCATCTGCTTGTCCTACATTAATATAATGGGCATACATTACTTCTTGATTTACATTGGTTTGAGAATAGCAATGACAGCTAATTAACAAACCTAGGACGAATACGAATAACTTGTTTTTCATTTTTTACATCGATTATAGATTAGTAAATTTTTAAATTTCACTAATCTATAAAAGCTGCTTATAAAAAAGACAGGGAGTATTACCCATTTTAAAGTACACGTATTAATACTTTAAATGAATTTAAAAGACATAAAAAAACTCCTTTTCTATTCACAGAAAAGGAGTTTTATAGATTCATACTTTCGCTAGCATGTCTTTGTACTATTCAGAATTTTTAAATTGATTGAAACAACTAATATTTCAACCAACAGTCACTAACATACAAATACGCCTCCACAACCATCAGAGTTTGCCATTAATACTGTAGTTGGTGGGTTTCCTCCTGCTGGACTTCCATAACCAAAAGCCCAGTATTTAAAGGTATATGATTCACATGGGTTCAATACCCAATTTGTATTTTGCCCATCACCTACAAAGCCTGCATCCACAACTACCCCTAAACCATTTACAATTTGATATTCAAAAGTTGAAACCGCTGGTACTCCGAAAAATTGAATGTCTACGCTAAACCCATAACCACAAGGCGTAATGGTTGGAATGGAGTATTGAAATTTAGAGGTCGGTCCTTTTTGATATGTTGTAACAGCATTTTCTATATGTTGTTGAGGTGTGACCAACACTTCTTCTTGTGTGCAAGAAAAGAAGAGACTCATCATGAAAACTGTGAATACTAGGGGTGTTTTTTTTGTAAACATAAAGCATGGTTTTTAAATTCTTACTAAAATAAAAAAGTTGTCAGAGATTCAAATAAGTAGTTTTACCCATTTTTATATGGCCAATAGTCGCTGTCAAATACATGATTTAGCTACGTCAGTAAAAAAATCATCAAACAAACACCTCCATATTTTGATAATTTGATGCTATTTGGTTTTATGGTAACTTTGCTTCACTTCAGAAACAGGTCTGAAAGCTAAAACAACACATGATGCAAACTGAAGTTCACACTATTTGGATTGACCTTAACGAAGAACTTTACAAGTTTATTTTTGGAAAAATTAAAGATGAACAAATCTCTAAAGACATCCATCAAGAGGTGTTTTTAAAGATTCAGACAAAGATACATCAGTTAAAACAGACCTCTAAACTTACTTCTTGGGTGTATCAAATAACTAGAAACACCATTATGGACTACTTTAGAAAAGGAACCACTAAGAATGTATCAATAGACACAATAGACATCCCTGAAACAGACACTGATAGTTTTGACTATGGCAACCTTTCAACCTGTATCACTTCGAAAATAAATGCGCTTTCGGGCAAACACAAAGAAGCCATTGTATTGACGGCTTTTCAAAATTACTCCCAAAAAGAACTGGCAGCACATTTAAACATCTCCTATTCAGGCACAAAATCAAGAGTGCAAAAAGCCAAAGAGATATTAAAAGAAAACATCCTAGATTGCCCTAATGTAGCTTCTGATACGACAGGTAAATTATTAGATTTTGAAAATAATTAAAAAAAAATACGTCTTTTTTAAACCGGCTACGTCCATCTGTTAGAACACTTAAAAAAACAGTAAAAATGGACAATTCAAAAATAATTACCGTACAAATTCTTAATGCCTTTGCCGAAAACGGAAAAGGCGGAAACCCGGCAGGTGTCGTTTTAAATGCAGATCTACTAACCGATCAAAACAAACTTGAAATTTCTAAAAAAGTGGGATTATCTGAAACGGCTTTTGTATCGAAATCTGAAACAGAAGACTTTAAGTTAGATTTTTTTACACCAAACAAGCAGATTGCCCATTGTGGCCATGCTACAGTAGCTACTTTTTCTTATTTGAAACAAATAGGCGCTTTACAAAAAGAGATTTCCTCTAAAGAAACCATTGACGGAAAACGAAATATAGCACTGGTTGGTGAGTTGGCATTTATGGAACAGCTAGCACCAAAATACGAAGATGTAACTAGTAAAGAACAGCAAATCTTAGCCTCTTTAGGATTGCAAAAGGAAGATCTTATTCCCAACGCACCGATTCAGTTAGTAAACACCGGAAATTCTTTTATATTAGTTCCTGTAAAAAACAGTACAATTTTAAAAGGAATTCAACCCAATCTTAGTTTGATACATGAAATAAGCGATCAATTTGATCTTATTGGATTCTATGTCTTTTCTACAGATACTGAAGGTAATAACTACGATGCCACTGCCAGGATGTTTGGCCCTCGTTATGGAATATCAGAAGAAGCAGGAACAGGAATGGCTGCTGGCCCGCTTGCTTCATATTTATATGATGTATTAAAGATGAATAAAAGTAATTTTCACATTCAACAAGGATTGTATATGGAAACCCCATCACCGAGTTTGATCATTGTTAACCTTGCTCTGAAACATGATAAGATACAGGGCTTAATGGCCGGTGGTAAAGGCGTACTTCATACACAACTAGCAGTTACGTTAGAAAATTAGCATATAGTAACGTTTCTATTACATAGTATATAAGCATCGTTTTGAATGGATTGCATATCTACGTCTTCTGGCTCAGATAAACAAGTCAAAAAAAAATAGACTCAACAAAAAACTCCTTTCTAAATTAAGAAAGGAGTTTTTATATGTAGATTCCTGTCTACGCAGGAATGACAATTTTATTTTATTTAAAGAAACTATCTACAAACTCGTGCTTGTTAAAAACTTGTAGGTCATCAACACCTTCTCCTACACCTATGTATTTTACAGGGATTTGAAATTGATCTGAGATACCAATCACAACGCCTCCTTTTGCAGTACCATCTAATTTAGTAACTGCCAATGCCGTAACTTCTGTAGCTTTGGTAAATTGTTTGGCTTGCTCAAAAGCATTTTGACCTGTTGAGCCATCTAATACTAATAAGACATCATGTGGCGCCTCTCCAACCACTTTTTGCATTACCTTTTTAATCTTTACCAACTCGTGCATTAGATTAATTTTGTTATGTAAACGTCCTGCTGTATCTATAATAACTACATCAGCATTTTGACTGACTGCAGAGGTAAGTGTATCGAAAGCTACAGAAGCGGGATCTGAGCCCATTTCTTGGTGTACTAGCGGCACATCTACTCTATCTGCCCAAACTTGTAATTGGTCTATAGCTGCTGCTCTAAATGTATCTGCGGCTCCAAGTACAACTTTTAGTCCTTTCTTTTTAAACTGTGCTGCTAACTTACCAATTGTAGTAGTTTTCCCAACGCCATTTACTCCAACAACCATTATTACATACGGCTTTGTGTTGGCAGGTATTACAAAATCAACTTCGTTTCCTGTGTTTGTTTCTGAAAGTAAGCCAGCTATTTCTTCTCGTAGTATTTTATTCAACTCTTCGGTTCCTAAATACTTGTCTTTGGCAACACGCGCTTCAATTCTGTCTATAATTTTCAGGGTTGTATCTACACCAACATCAGAGGTTACCAATACCTCTTCTAAATTATCTAATACATCCTCATCTACCGTTGATTTTCCTGCAACAGCTTTAGATAATTTATTAAAAAAACTAGATTTTGTTTTTTCCAATCCTTTATCTAAGGTTTCTTTCTTTTCCTTTGAAAATATTTTTTTGAAGAAGCTCATTTTTTCTATTTTATAATGGTTAACTAGTGTTAAAAACTATACCATTTTTAGTGTTTGGTCAAATTGTCATTCCATTTACTGCCTTGTGTTAGGGATTGCAGCAAACTACCACGTAGTGCCTAAGCCCCAACCTAAAAGGTAACGCTCAAAAATACGCAAATATTGGACATAAAAAAAGCTACTTTCGAAATGAAAGTAGCTTTTAAATATTTTATATAAAGTGATTACTTTTTAGCTAAAAAGTCTTTTACTTTAGATGGATCCATGATCGCTTCTACAAATGTATAAGCTCCTGTCTTTGGAGATTTTACCATTTTGATAGCTTTTGATAATCTCTTTGATCCTGTCTGTAACGATGCTACTGATTTCTTTGCCATGACTTATACGTATTATTTGATTTCTTTATGAACTGTCATTCTCTTCAAGATTGGGTTAAATTTCTTAACCTCTAATCTATCTGGAGTGTTCTTTTTATTCTTGGTTGTAATATATCTAGAAGTTCCTCTTTCTCCAGAAGCTTTGTGCTCTGTACATTCTAAAATTACCTGAACTCTATTTCCTTTTTTTGCCATCTCGGTTTACTTTTTATAAGGGTTTGGATTATTTAGTTAAATAACCTTTAGCTCTAGCTTCTTTTAAAACAGCTGAGATTCCTTTTCTGTTAATATTTTTTAAAGCAGAAGCAGAAATTTTCAATGTGATCCATTTATCTTCTTCCGGAATATAAAAACGCTTCACCATTAAGTTGGCGTCAAATTTTCTTTTAGTTCTATTTAATGCGTGAGAAACATTGTTCCCAACCATTGCTTTTTTACCTGTAAGTTCACAAACTCTAGACATCTTCTTGACAGTTTTTAGTGTTATTTCTAAACGAGGTGCAAATTTAGGAATTATTTATACATTCAACAAAACTATTTTACACTTTTTTTAGAATTTCTTTTTGTAAAATTCCTAAGGCTTTATTTACAGTTCCGTTTATTACTTTTTCTCTGGGTTGCCCAAAGTTAAACTCCTTCACAAAAACGCCGCTATTACTGGCAATAGCGACATATACAACACCAACAGACGAATCGGTAAGATCTATAGTTGGTCCCGCATTTCCTGTGACTGCAATTGCATAGTCTGACTTCATTTTTTCCCTGACAGAAACTGCCATTTCGGCTGCCACTTCTTCACTAACTACAGAAAACCTTTGTATCGTTGATTTTTTAACCCCTAGCAGCTCATTTTTCATTTCTGCAGTATATGCAACGACACTTCCTTTGTAATAGGCTGAGGATCCAGCGATAGCCACTAAACTAGCACCAATTTTACCACCAGTTACACTTTCTGCAGTTGCTACTGTTTTCTTTCTTTCTTTTAATAGCAGACCCACACTTTTTTCGATAGATGCATCGTCTTCAAAACCGACAATTATATCCGGAATCAGCGCACTTAATTCACTTACTTTTTCATTGACCTGATTTTCTACTGTTTTTTGGTCTGCTCCATTTGCAGACAAACGCAAACGTACTTTACCAAAAGACGGCAAATATGCCAACTTTATATTTTTAGGTAAACGATTCTCAAAATCTTCAATTCGTTCTGCAATCATGCTCTCTCCTGCTCCATAGGTCATAATTGTTTGATGCATAATAAATGGCAGCTTGAATTCTTGTTGAATTTTCGGTAACACTTCATGAGTCATCAATCCTTTCATTTCATAGGGAACGCCTGGTAGTGATACAAAAACAGTTTCATTTTCGAAAAACCACATTCCCGGTGCCGTTCCAAATCTATTCTTTAGGTAAGTTGCCTTTGATGGTAATTGGGCCTGATACCGTTGAATTTCTTTAAATGGATGGTTAATTTTCTTAAAGAGCTCTTTAATATGTGCTACAACTTCTGGATATTCAATCATTTCTGTATCCTTAAAATACTCCGCTATGGTATGCTTTGTAATATCGTCTTTTGTAGGCCCCAATCCACCTGTAAGAATAACAATATCCACTCTGTTTTGGGCTTCTATTAAGGCATCTAGAATGTGCTGCCTGTCATCTTGTATTGTGGTAATTTGATATACTGATACGCCTATTTTATTCAATTCAACACCAATCCATTGCGAATTGGTATCTACAATTTGTCCAATCAGAATTTCATCTCCAATAGTTATAATTTCTGCTTTCATTTATTTATTTTTTTTCCATATAAAATTAATGACGTGAAATAGTACAAACGCAAAAAGCCCCCCCATTAAAATAGATTTTAGCGACAAATTTGCGATATCAGATTCATCAAAATTATTCATTTTAAACAAGCGTACATATATTATATTTGAGAAGAATCCAAACACAGAAAAAAACACCCCTAAAAAGGCATATAACCATTTCCTCTTTTTATAATTTTCGGCTAATCTATAGTAATAGAATCCGATATAAAATAATAAGATATATACTATAATGTTCATTAATCTGTATTACTTCACTTTAATCTGAAACGCTTGTTTGTCATTAATTGTACCTGTTAACACATCATTTACAGCTACGCTACCAACACCTTCTGGAGTTCCTGTGAAAATAATATCTCCTTTTTTTAAAGTAAAATACTGAGAAACATAGGAAATTAATTCGTCTGTTGTCCACAACATCGCATTGGTATTTCCGTCTTGAACAACTTGGTCGTTTTTTAAGAGTTGAAATTTCAAATTTTCCAAATCAAAATCTTCTTTTGGATAAAACTCACCAATAACAGCGCTTCCATCAAAAGCTTTTGCTTTTTCCCAAGGCAATCCTTTTTCTTTACATTGTTGCTGCACATCTCTTGCCGTTAGATCAATACCCAGCCCAACCTCGTCGTAATATTTATGTGCAAACTTGGTTTCGATATGTTTTCCTACTTTATTTATTTTCACCAATACCTCCACTTCATAATGTACGTCATTAGAAAATGTTGGAATAAAAAATGGGTTTTTCCTTGGTAATATTGCTGAATCTGGCTTTAGAAAAACTACAGGGTTTTCTGGTCTTTCATTTGCTAATTCTTCTATATGTTTGGCGTAGTTACGCCCGATACAAATTATTTTCATTCTAAGTTAATTATGAATTACGAATTTTCAATTATGAGTTATTCATAATTCGTAATTATACATTTATAATTGATTACGGAATCCAAACTTTTGGAAAATTAGGCTTTCGTTTTTCTAAGAACGCATCTCGTCCTTCTTTTGCTTCATCCGTCATATAGGCCAAACGAGTCGCTTCTCCAGCAAATACTTGTTGCCCCACCATTCCATCATCTGTTAAATTCATTGCAAACTTCAACATCTTAATTGACGTTGGCGATTTTTCTAAAATTTCTTGTGCCCATTCAAAGGCAGTATCTTCTAATTCGTCATGAGGAACCACAGCATTTACCATTCCCATATCGAAAGCTTCTTGCGCAGAATAATTACGCCCCAAAAAGAAAATTTCTCTCGCTTTTTTCTGCCCCACCATTTTTGCTAAATAGGCAGATCCATACCCCCCATCAAAAGAGGTAACATCTGCATCTGTCTGCTTAAAAATAGCATGCTCTTTTGAAGCCAATGTTAAATCACAAACGACATGCAAACTGTGTCCGCCACCAACAGCCCAACCTGGAACCACACAAATCACTGCTTTTGGCATAAAACGAATCAATCGTTGTACTTCTAATATATTCAAACGGTGATATCCATCTTCTCCTACATAACCTTTATGACCACGTGCCCGTTGATCTCCTCCTGAACAGAAAGAATACACACCATCTTTTGTACTCGGTCCTTCTGCTGATAATAAAACAACTCCTATAGAAGTATCTTCTCCAGCATCATAAAAAGCATCGTACAATTCTGAAGTTGTTTTTGGTCTAAATGCATTTCTAACATTGGGTCTGTTAAATGCAATTCTAGCAACTCCGTTTGATTTTTTATAGGTAATATCTTCGTATTCTTTTACAGTTTTCCAGTCTGCCTTTATCATAATAGCTTGTTTTTATCGTTATGATTTAAAATCTATAGAACAATTTTGTTCTTGTTACAAAAATAGGTTTTTAAGGACTATTATATACAATTTTATATAAGCTTTGTAAATCGATTCATTTATATGAAAAAAATAGTATTTTTAACCACAACTATAACTCGAATATGAAAACAAAATTTCCCCTACTACTAATCTTATTGTTTTGTGTTTCTCTTTTTGGTCAAAAAAAAATTACCAAAAAATACGAATCAGAAGAATTACAGGATATTAGAACCATTCAAATTCATTTACCGAAAGGCTACGAACGCGATACGATCACCAATTATCCACTAACCATTGTATTAGATTCTGAATACTTATACGATTTATATGTCGGCAATTCTAAACTTTTTTCTCATACTGATAGAGCCCCAAAACAAATTGTTGTCGGAATTGAAATGGCCGAAACACGGTTAAAAGATGCATCGATTGATGAAACGAGAAAAAGCTCTTTAACTGCAGACAGTAGAAGCTTCTTAAAGTTTATCAAAGAAGAACTATTACCCTACATAGAAGGAAACTATAAAACTTCTCCATTTTTAACAATTGTTGGAAATGGTATTTCTGCCAATTTACTAACGCATTTTTTAAGAGACGAAACCCCATTATTTAACTCTTACATCTGTTTAAACCCTACTTTTAGTCCAGATATAAGTACACATATGCAATCGTATGATTTAAGCAAGCTTGGTACTATTGACAACACGTATTATTTCTATATGAACGATAGTAAATTTATTGGCGAAGACAAAAAACAACAAGTGAGTGCACTTAACACCTATTTACAAACATTAAATATTAAAAATTTCAATATTAAATACGATCTTACCGAATGTTCACCAAGTAATATTTCTGCTATCGGGGAAGCAATTCCTAGGGCGTTGAACAAAATATTTGAAATTTATTCTGGTATTTCTAAAGAAGAATTTGAAACGAAGATCAAAGACCTATCGCCTTTAGACGCGATTGCTTATCTAGAAAACAAATACATTGAAATAGATTACTTATTTGGTGCCAATTTAGGAATTAGAGAGATTGATATTATCGCCATAGAAAGCATTATTATTGACAAAGAAAATGGGGATCATTTAAAAACCTATGGAGACATGATTTTAAACCTATATCCTTTTTCTCCTTTGGGGCATTATTACTTAGGTCGCTATTTTGAATCAGGTCAAAATTGGAGGCGTGCTTTACAAGAATACAGATTAGGCTACGGAAAAATGGACCCTGCGGATCCAAATGCCGATAAGTTTTACCAGAACGTACAAAGAATGCTTAAAAAAGGATAAAGAATTAGTTTATCAATTCTAAACCATCTTCTTTAATAAGTATTGTTTTCTCTTTATACAAGGTGCCAACCGCTCTTTTAAAAGCTTTTTTGCTCATTAGTAACTCACGCTTAATCTCTTCTGGAGAACTCTTATCTGTCAATGGTAAAAAACCATCATGATCGTAAATTGCTTCTACTACTTTTTCTGTGTCTAAAGAAATTACATTCCGAAACCCTTGTGGTTTTAATGAAACATCAATTTTACCATCTTCGCGAATGTTTTTTATATATCCTGCAATTCGTTGACGCTCTCTTATTTCTTGAAAAATCTCATTTCTATACAACAATCCTTCATAATCTTGATCAATCCAAACATTAAAACCTAAGTCTGTTTCTGCTCCAATGATTAAAGATACTTTGTCTCCTACTTCTAAATCCATACTCTTATTTTAAAAAATTAAAATACTCTTTTAATACTTTTTCATTTACCTCTTTATCCGTAAACACCTCCAACACTTTAGGCCGTTCTGAATCCCCATAAAAATCACTAATTCTATCTTTTAACTCAACTATATTACTAGCAAAACTATATGTTAACTGATGCATTTTACACAAATGGGCTGCCGTTAATTGATGCGGTGTTTCGAAATAATCTAATGCATTTGTAGATTTTGGACCAGGAATAAATCTAAAAATCCCTCCGCCACTATTATTAATAATAATAATTCTAAAATCACTTGGAATATAGGCATTCCACAAGGCATTGCTATCATAAAAGAAACTTAAATCTCCAGTAATAAATAGCGTTTGTTTTTTTTCTACTACTGCAGCTCCAATTGCCGTACTTGTACTTCCATCAATTCCGCTTGTTCCTCTATTACAAAACACGGTTAATGTATCATTTACATCAAACAACTGAGCATATCTAATAATTGAACTGTTTGCTAACTGCAATTGTAAATTATCAGGAATACTACCTAATACGTGTTCAAAAACTTTTAAATCAGAAAAGGGAACTTGATCCATATACACTTGATGCTTAATAGTTCTTTTTTCTTTTTCTAACAACCACTTTTGCTGGTACTCACTTTGAACCAACGATAGTGCTGCCAGTTTTGGTAAAAATTCAACTGGGCTTTCATTGATATATTCTGACAAACATTGAAAGGTATCTATCGATTTTAACAGATCAACATGCCAATGATGATTCGGCTGCTGTTTTCTTAAAAATTGCTTGATTTTTTTAGAAACAATCATTCCACCAAACGTTATTAATACTTCTGGTTTCAATGCTTCTAATTGTTCTTCTGATAATGGAAATATTAATTGATCAATAGAATTAATTGTTTTACCAGATGCGATATTAGAGGTTGTTTCTGTAAGAATAATTACAGAACAATCTTTTTCAAACTGCTTCAACAAAACTTGCAAGGCTTTATCTGGATAGTTTGCTCCTACTAAAATCATTTTCTTAGTAGCATTCTTCCAAATATCGTATAATCTCCCACCCTCTAACTTGTCTTTCCCAGAAATTTGACGTTGCATAATTTCATCAAAAGACTGCTTCACTTTGTCTGTAATGACAGGATCTAATTCTTCTACCGTTTCATACAAAGGTTCATCAAAAGGCACATTGATATGTATCGGTCCTTTTTTAGAAATTGCTATTTGTAGAGCCTTAGATATTTCATCGATATTGAATGCTGACTTTGAAACATCCTCTCTCAAATTTGCAGAAAACAAAATATGATTATCATACACATTTTCTTGTCTAATGGTTTGTCCATCCCCAATATCAATCAAGTGCTTAGGTCTATCCGCAGAAATTACTACTAAGGGAATATTACTATAAAAAGCTTCTGCTATTGCAGGATAATAATTCAACAAAGCAGAGCCAGAAGTACACAATACCGCCACTGGTTTTTTAGTTTGCTGTGCAATCCCTAATGCAAAAAACGCAGCACAACGTTCGTCTACAATGCTCATTGTTTTTATATTCGGATGATTCGAAAAACCAACCGTTAACGGAGCATTACGGGAACCTGGTGAAATCACTACGGTATCAATTTGAAATTGATTACACGCAGAAATTACAAGTTGTGCGAGTTCTTTTTTTGGGTACATGAATTTTAATCTTTTACAAAAGATTAAAAAGTTATAAGTTATTAATTCTAAGTTTTGAGTGCGTACTAAAAACTAACAACTCATAACTAAACACTAAAGAAGTTTGCAACTTCTTTAGTTACCTTTTTGATAATCTGCTAAAAATTTAGCCAGACCACTATCTGTTAATGGATGTCTTAACAATCCTTCAATAGCACTTAAAGGTCCTGTCATTACATCAGATCCTAATTTAGCACAGTCAATAATATGCATTGTATGACGTACTGAAGCTGCTAAGATTTGTGTTTCAAATCCGTAATTATCATAGATCAAACGAATTTCAGAAATAAGATTTAAACCATCTGTAGAAATATCATCTAAACGTCCAATAAACGGAGATACATAGGTTGCACCTGCTTTTGCTGCCAATAAAGCTTGACCTGCAGAAAACACCAATGTTACATTTGTTTTAATTCCTTTTGATGAAAAATATTTACATGCCTTTACACCATCTTTAATCATAGGTAATTTCACTACGATTTGTGGATTTAAAGCAGCCAACGCTTCTCCTTCTCTTACCATTCCTTCAAAATCTGTAGAAATTACTTCTGCAGAAACATCTCCCTCTACCAATTCACAAATCGCTTTATAATGATTGATGATATTTTCCTGTCCAGTAATTCCTTCTTTTGCCATTAAAGAAGGGTTTGTAGTTACTCCATCTAAAATACCCAAAGCTTGCGCTTCTTTTATTTGGTCTAAATTTGCGGTGTCAATAAAAAATTTCATGATTTATTTTTGAGTTAAATTCGAATTTACAAATATACAAAAAACTACTTGCTAAAGTAGCAGTATCCATGTTTAGAAAAAAGATTCTATAAAGATTTGCATATCTAACGACGTTTGTCCTTTATTAAAAGTCGTATGCCGTTAAAAGTTGAATTTCAATTCGTGAAATTTGTATTTTTAATATTGAATATCAACACTATATACTGTTATAATGCTCCGAAAAATTTCACTTCTTATAATCATTGCAACTTTTATCAATTGCAACACAACACCTTTAAAAAGCAACGAAGAAACTGACAAATGGATTGCCATACATTTATTGGATTATACCACAGATGAAAAACTGGAGCATCTTGGAAACCAATTGCCTGCCCTAGCCAAGAAAGGATTAAACACGTTGTTTTTAGAAGTAGATTATCACTTTGATTTCAAATCGCATCCAGAATTAAAAAGTGCCACAGGATTCATCACTAAAAAAGCTGCTGAAAAATTCAAAAAACGCTGTGACCAATTCAATATTCGATTGATTCCTCAATTTCAATCGCTAGGCCACCAATCTTGGGCTGATAAAACTTTCGAGCTACTCACAGTCTACCCTGAATTCGACTTGACCCCAAATGCATTTCCAAAAAACGCAGACATTTATTGCAGGGAATGGGATCCATACAACCCAAAGGTGAACAAGATTGTATTTGCGCTTATTGACGAAATTATTGAAGCCTTTGACGCAGATGGCTTGCATATTGGAATGGACGAAGTATTTTTAATTACTTCTCCATTTGCAAAAAGCACAAAAGATAAAGATCCTGCTGTGGTATTCGCCAAAGTAGTAAATGATTTTCATGCGTATTTTACCAAGCAAAAAAATATTGAACTCTTTATCTGGGGAGATCGTTTAATTGATGGTACTCAGCATAAATATGGCGCATGGGAATCTTCATTAAACGGTACTGCACCTGCCATTGACCTTATCCCTAAAGACATTATAATTTGCGATTGGCATTACGAACCTAGAAGCTCTTACTCCTCAGTTCCAATGTTTATAGAAAAAGGCTTTCGAGTGCTACCTACTAGCTGGAAAAAGAAAGACGGCATAGATAAATTCATCAATTACACCTACCAAATTGACAACAACAAAATGCTCGGGCATTTATTCTCTACTTGGAGCTATATAGATTCAGTATCACATTACAAGCCAATGTTACATGGACTAAATACAATTAAAAAAGGCAAGTTTTATGACGTGAATTTTAGCATCAACTACCACAAAATAGCAAAAAAAACTACCATTTCACTGAGCACAACAAAAAACTCCTTAGATCTCTATTACACAACAGATGGAAGCTCGCCAACATTAGAAAGTAAAAAATACACACATCCAATTTCAATAAACAATTCTACGGTAATAAAAGCTATAAGCTACTTAGAAACGACACCTAAAAGCATTGTAAATACACAGGCCTTTTCTTTACACAAAGGATTCGGAGCCACGCTTCATCTAACCTCTCCTTATTCAGAAAAATTTGAAGCTCCCAATAAAGAACTCACGCTTGTAGATGGTCAATTAGGAAGTACTGGTTTTGCCGATGGCAAATGGCTAGGATTTGATGGAACACATGTGAATGTAACTATAAATTTCAAAAACAAAACTCCCATTAAATCCATAACTATTAGAACTTTTAACGATCATTCTAATTGGATTTATGCGCCAGAGTCATTTACGATTCTTAGCACTACAAATGGGGAAGATTATAAAAAGTTAAGCACAATAAAAGTTCCCGTATCTACAGAAAAAGTACAAGAAATAAAGTTCGATATAGATCAAAAGAATCTAAAAAGCATTCAACTTATTGGTATCAATAGACCCATTCCAAAAAACAAAAAAGACGCAGGTAACAAAACATGGATCTTTTTAGATGAAATAATAATTAAGTAGTTACAACTTATAATGATTCATTAGTAGTTTTTCATACATCTTATCTGGCAAGATACGTTTTAATACGATGGAGAATTTCTCCATAAACCCACCAACCTTATAATGTACTTTTGGGTTTTTAGTGTTGATCACTTTAAAAACAGCTTTTGCCATTTCTATCGGATCCATGCCGCTTTTTACATGAGCGTCCATGAGTGCTAAATTTTCTTCGTACACCTTTTTATACGCAGAATTTTCAAATACAGGGGTATGATATCTTCCTGCAGCAATATTGGTTGCAAAATCTCCTGGAGCCACATTTACAATATCAATTCCAAAACTCTTTACTTCCATTCTAATTGCCTCAGTAACCAATTCCAATGCTCCTTTAGTTGCAGAATACATTCCTCTATATGGCAATCCCATATACCCAGCAATAGAAGTCACATTAATAATAGTACCTGATTGTTGCTTTCTCATTTGTGGCAATACAGCCTTCATTACATCAATAGCGCCAAACAAATTGGTATCAAACACCTTACGCATTTCATCTGTTGGAGTATCTTCTATTGGCCCAGTAATTCCCATTCCTGCATTATTTACCAATACATCTAGCCTTCCTTCATTTTCAATAACCAATGAGACAGCTTTCTCAATAGTTTCTACATTTAAAACATTCAATGCTATTAAATTGAAAGCATATTTATCTGCATTTTTTGAACTTCTACTCGTTCCGTATACAACAAAGCCTTTTTCCACTAAAAGATTTGCTATTGACAAGCCTATTCCAGATGAAGCTCCAGTAATTAACACTACTTTAGACATTACCATTGATGATTTTAAAGGTTATAATGAAAGCAAATATCTTAAAAGAAACTTGAAGAAACTAAAAACGTGTGGGATAATTTAGGAAGTTCTTTTTACGAAACTTTAGGGCATAAAAAATGGCAAGCTACCTACATCACACTGCTACAACCTAATACCCTTGCTGCGTTCCCGCCCTGGGGGATTCAAAGGGAGCTAGTTGTGTAGGACTTGCCGCTGCAAAGCTACAATCATTTTTAAATATTCACAATCTTTTTTCATCAATTTTGTAACATTTTTTACTCTTTGGTTACTAATCAATTGTTTAAAGATGGTATCTACATTTTTATAAAAACAAAAATGAAATTAATATATTTGTATAACTAACTAAATATCAACAAAAATGAACCAAGTAATCAAATCAAAAGGAATCAATTTCGGACTATTTTTTGGACTCGCTCTAATCTTACCTGTCTTATACGCATACGCAATCAATTTAAATTATTTTGTAAGTTTCTGGGCTCTCGGAGTACTTGTATTAACGTTTTTTGTTCATGGATTTTGGGTTATCGGAAGCCTAAAAAAAGCACAAGGTGGCTATGCTAGCTTTAAAGAGGCTTTTTCTGTATTTTTCCTGGCGAATGCCGTTGGCCTATTAATTTCTACGGCAATGACCATATTAATTTTTATTGTTATTGATCCAGAACTACAAACAGTTGTAAAAGAATTAACAATCAATTCCACCACAGAATTCATGCAAAACATGGGCGCTACTACCGATCAGATTTCAGAAACAATCGATGGTATTAATGCACAAGAGAACTATTCTATTGGTGCACAAATAAAAGGGTATTTTTACACCTTAGTCGTGTTTTCTATTTTAGGGTTATTAATCTCTTTAATCTTAAAGAAAAAGCAACAAGAATAATAGTAGGTTAAGAAAAAACTAAACGAATTAAAGGTAAAATATACTCGTATGTTTTACCTTTACGTTTTTATACAACTTTCTTAATTGTAAGCATATGAATATATCGGTAGTTATACCTTTATTAAACGAAGAAGAATCTTTACAAGAATTATACAGTTGGATTGCAAAAGTTATGCAATCCAATTCTTATGAATATGAAGTTATTTTTATTGATGATGGTAGTACTGATACTTCTTGGAACGTTATTGAGAATCTATCTATAGAGTATCCCGAAGTAAAAGGAATCAAGTTCCAGAAAAACTACGGTAAATCTCAAGCTTTAGATGCAGGATTTGAAATGGCGCAAGGAAATGTTGTCATTACCATGGATGCAGATTTACAGGACAATCCAGATGAAATTCCTGAATTATACGATTTAATAATCAAAGACGATTATGATTTAATTTCTGGATGGAAAAAGAAACGTTACGACAATGTGGTGACTAAAAACATTCCCTCAAAATTATTTAATGCTGCTGCCAGAAGAACATCTGGTTTAAAATTACACGATTTTAACTGTGGGTTAAAAGCCTACAAGAATATTGTTATTAAAACCGTAAAAGTGAGTGGAGAAATGCATCGCTATATTCCGGTTTTAGCAAAAAACGAAGGATTTACTAAGATTGGAGAAAAGGTGGTACAGCACCAAGCTAGAAAATACGGTGTTACCAAATTTGGAATAGATCGTTTTATCAATGGTTTTTTAGATTTAATTACCATTTCATTTTTATCAAAATTCGGCAAACGCCCAATGCACCTATTTGGACTTTGGGGAAGCCTTGTCTTCTTTGTAGGATTCCTATCTGCAAGCTATATTGGTATTAGCAAATTGTATAAATTATCACAAGGAATGAAAGCAATCTTAGTGACAAATGATCCTTGGTTTTACATCTCTTTAATTGCCATGGTAATTGGAACACAATTATTCTTAGCAGGATTTATTGGAGAATTACTGGTAAGACCTAAAAACGGAGAGAAACACTATACCGTTAAAGAAAAACTAAATTTCTAAACCCGTATCTTTGCGGACTATTTTTAATATATATGAAAAAGATTTTAGAAGATGCTAAAAAGTGGCTTACAGACACTTTTGATACAGAAACCAGAAATGAAGTACAGCAATTAATTGATACAAATGCTGATGATTTAGCAGATCGATTTTATAAAAACATGGAATTTGGAACTGGTGGAATGCGCGGGATTATGGGCGCAGGAACCAACCGAATTAATAAATACACCTTAGGAAAAGCGACACAAGGATTGTGTAACTACTTACACCAATCATTTCCTAACAAACAACAATTAAAAGTAGCGATTGCGTACGATTGTAGACACAATAGCAAGGAGTTTTCAAAGCTAGTAGCCGATGTACTCTCTGCAAACAACATTCAGGTATTTTTATTTGAAGATTTACGTCCAACGCCCGAATTATCTTTTGCTGTGGACTATTTAGGTTGTGACGCAGGAATTGTATTAACTGCTTCGCACAATCCTCCAGAATACAATGGATATAAGGTATATTGGAATGATGGTGGACAAATTGTACCTCCACACGATTCGAAAATTATTGACCAGGTAAATGCATTGGATTTTTCTGAAATTAACTTCAACGCAAATGAGAGTTTAATCTCAACAGTTGGTTCTGAAATTGATGAAGCTTTTTGGGGCGCATCTATTAAAAATGGAACGTTTGATGTAAAAGGAAGAGAAGACTTAAAAATAGTATTCACATCTTTACATGGAACCTCTATAACGTTGATTCCTGAAGTATTAAAACGTGCAGGATATACAAACGTTCATATTGTTGAAGAACAAGCAACACCAGATGGAGACTTCCCTACCGTAAAATCGCCAAACCCAGAAGAACCAGAAGCCTTACAAATGGCAATTGACTTAGCCAACAAGGTTGCTGCAGATATTGTGATTGGTACAGATCCTGATTCTGATAGATTAGGAATAGCTGTAAAAGACTTAGACGGAAATATGAAATTAATGAATGGCAACCAAGCCATGGCGATAATGACAGATTTCCTAATCAACCATTGGAAAAAGAACGATATACTAAACAACAATCCTTTTGTAGGATCAACCATTGTTTCTACCAATTTAGTAAACGAGATAGCAGCAAGTTATGGCGTTGAAACAAAAGTTGGTTTGACTGGCTTTAAATGGATTGCTAAAATGATTCATGATTTCCCAAACCAAGATTTTATTGGTGGCGGAGAAGAAAGTTTTGGCTATATGGTTGGAGATTTTGTAAGAGATAAAGACGCAGTAACAGCAACTTTATTGGCATGTGAAATTGCCGCAAATGCTAAACATCACGGAAGTTCTTTTTACAATGAACTACTAGAAATATACACAACCCACAATTTCTACAAAGAGCATTTAATTGCAATTGTAAAAAAAGGAATGGATGGCGCTGAAAAAATCAAACAAATTATGGTTGATTTACGCAATAACCCTTTTACTGAAATTGATGGATCCAAGGTTAACTTTTTATGTGACTACCAATCTTCAATTCAAAAGAACCTAATCACAGGTGAAGAAATAGTAATGGATATTCCGAAATCTAATGTATTAATATATCACACAGAAGACGGAACAAAAATAGCTGCTAGACCTAGTGGTACTGAACCAAAAATAAAGTTTTACTTTAGCGTAAAAACAAGGTTAGCATCTAAAGAGCATTTTAAAGAAACGGAAACTGAATTAGACACTAAAATTGAAAGAATCATCAAAGAATTAAATCTATAATGAATTATTTTAGAAAAATAATACGCTTTGCCAAACCTTATAAAAGGTATGCGTTTTTAAATGTTCTTTTCAATATACTTTACGCGCTTTTTAATGTATTATCTGTATTGGCATTTATTCCTGTTTTAAACATTTTATTCAAGCAAGAAAATAAAATAACAGCCTTACCTGTTTACAAAGGCTTTACCAGTATTGGCTCTTATACAAAAGATAGCTTTTATTTTTACATCTCTCAAAAAATTGAACAAGACGGATCCGTTCAGGTATTACTATTTATTTGTTTGGTTACCTTTTTATTGTTTTTTCTGAAAAATTTATTTCGATATTTAGCATCCTATGTTTTAGTTTTTTTACGCAATGGAACCGTTAAAGATTTGCGAGACCAATTATATCACAAAATTATAGAATTACCCATTGCCTATTTTTCAGAAAAGAAAAAAGGTGATATTATTGCACGTATGACGGCCGATGTACAAGAGGTTGAAGTTTCTTTCTTAACCTCATTAGAAGCAGTTGTTCGGGAGCCTTTAACAGTAGTTATATCTTTAAGCATGATGCTAATAATTAGTATTAAACTTACCTTATTTGTATTTATTTTACTACCCGTTTCTGGGATTATCATTTCGGCAGTGAGTAAAAAATTAAAGGCAAATTCTTTAAAAGCGCAAAAAGAAACTGGGTTTTTCTTATCATTTATTGAAGAAACATTAACTGGACTTCGAGTGATAAAAGGTTTTAATGCCGAAAAAGCAATTGAGAATAAATTTCAAGAATCAACAACAAAATTCAGGAATTTAATGACCAGTGTTTTGCATCGTAAAACATTAGCCTCACCTATGAGTGAGTTTTTAGGTTCTGCGACTATCATAGGTATTTTATGGTATGGAGGTAAGTTAGTCTTAGAAGACAAAAGCCCATTAAAACCTGAAGAATTTTTAACATATATCATGTTGTTTTACACCATTTTAAACCCTGTAAAAGCCATTACTTCTGCTTATTATAATATTCAAAAAGGAGATGCCTCTGCAGAAAGAATTATGGAAGTATTGGAAACCGAAAATAACATCAAAGACAAGCCCAATGCTATTGTAAACCCGTGTTTTGAATCAAAAATAGAATTCAAGAATATTTCATTTAAATATAAAAATGAATACGTTTTAAAAGATTTTTCTCTCACCATTAATAAAGGTGATACAGTTGCCTTGGTAGGTCAATCTGGAAGCGGAAAATCTACCTTAGCCAATTTAATTACTCGATTTTACGATGTAAATAAAGGTGCCATCTATATTGATGGAGTGAACATCAAAGACATGTCTAAACATTCTTTGAGATCCTTGATGGGAATTGTTACTCAAGATTCTATTTTATTTAACGACACTGTCTCTAATAATTTAAAGCTAGGTACAGAAAACGCGAGTAAAGAACAAGTTGTTGAGGCAGCAAAAATAGCAAATGCCCATGACTTTATCACGGAACTAGACCAAGAGTACAACACCAATATTGGCGATGGCGGAAACATGCTTTCTGGAGGACAAAAGCAACGTTTAAGCATTGCCAGAGCGGTGCTTAAAAACCCACCAATAATGGTCTTGGACGAGGCTACTTCTGCCTTAGATACTGAATCGGAGCAATTGGTACAATTTGCACTTGAAAAAATGATGCAAAATAGAACTTCGTTGGTTATTGCACATAGACTCTCTACCATTCAAAAAGCAGATACTATTGTAGTATTAAATAAAGGACAAGTTATAGAACAAGGAAAACATGCAGAGTTACTTGAGAAAAAAGGTGAATATCACAAATTAGTAAACATGCAAAATTTAGCTTGATTAAAAGTATAAGAATATGAAAGTATTATTTGTTGTAGAATTCACACGAAGTGTAAATATTTTAAAAACTCAGATAGAGTTAATTATTCAGCTAAAAAACAAGAAAAATATAACCCCTTTTGTAATAGGTAGTTTGAGTGATGAAATCAAAGCTATATTTGATGCTGAAAACATAGCATATAAAACATTTTTTGCAACGAAAAAAATTGATTTTAAATACATAAAACAACTCAAAGGTTTTCTAAAAGAAGAACAATTTGACATTGTTCAGTTTTTTAATAGTAAGCCTGCAAGAAACTTCTTATTAGCTTTAAAAGGCAATGCTCCTAAAACTGTTATTTTTATGGGGTCAGTAAGTTTAAACTGGCATGATCCATCTGCATATCTAACTTTTTTAAGTTCTAAAATGGATAAGATCACTTGTAATAGCAAGTATGTTTTTGAGCATGTAAAAAAACAATTAAGAAAAAAAGAAAAAGCAGTATTGGTTTACGAAGGCTATTCTTCTTCTTGGTATAAAGACGTTAAGCCATTTGATTATTCAAATTTAAACATACCTAAAGAGGCTATTGTTGTCAGTTATGCCGCAAGTCATAGAAAAGTAAAGGGGACAAAATACTTTTTAGAATCTTCATACTACTTAAATTCAGAAAGAGAAATCCATTATATTTTAATGGGTAATAAAACTGACAATCCCGAATTTATTAAAATAGCTGAAAAGAGTCCAATTGCAGATAAAATTCATTTTTTAGGCCATAGAAATGATGCCGTTTCTTTAATAAAAGGAGGCCATATTTACGCGCAAACATCGTTGAGTGAAGGTTTTGGAAGAGCTATTAGTGAAGCAATGTGTGTAGAAAAACCTATTGTAATGACCGATGCCGGAGGTTGTACAGAATTGATTGATGAAAACAGCGGAATTATTGTTCCTATAAAAGGGGTTAAAGAAATAGGCGATGCAATATCTAAACTAGCAGACGATGATGCATTAAGAATTGAAATGGGAAAGAATGCCAAAAACAGAATAGACACAATTATTAACACAGCTACAACAACAGAAGAAACCTATAAAGTATATGTAGACTTATTAAAAGAGTAGGAATTCCTATCCGAAACTATAACCATTCCTTCATTTAGGGCTATTGCCCGTGGATTATGCTTGTAACACTATAGATGTCTTTTTTTTTCAAAACGAATAACTCTCTATTCTCTGCGAAATAATTTCAGTTTAACCATAGATCTCCGAGTTAATGCTGTAAAACACGCTCTTTAAGCAGTTTTTCTACTCCAATAAAACTTCATTTAACGTTTATAATTTCAGTCCCAACTCTTTTCCTTTTTCTATCATAAACTGATAAGAAGCCTCATATTCATTCGGTATTTCACCATCCAAAATTGCATTTTTTATAGCTTCTTTTAATTGCCCTATTTCTCTACAAGGTTTTAAATTGAATGTTTCCATAATTAATTCACCAGAAATTGGTGGTTGAAAATTACGCACTTGATCTCGTTCTTCTACTTCTTTTATTTTTTTACGGACAAGGTCAAAATTTTTATGGTACCGCTTAAATTTAGTTGGGTTTTTGGTGGTGATATCAGCTTCACACAAAGTCATTAATGCATCAATATCATCTCCAGCATCAAAGACCAACCTTCTTACTGCAGAGTCTGTAACTTCACTCGCTAATACAATTGGCCTAGAGCTTAATAACACCATTTTTTGCACAAACTTCATTTTAGTATTCAATGGTAATTTTAATCGTTTGAATAATTTAAAAACCATTTTAGATCCTACAAATTCATGGGCATGAAAGGTCCAACCTATTTTGTTATGAAATTTTTTAGTAGGCGCCTTCCCTATATCATGCAATAGAGCTGCCCAACGCAACCATACATCATTGGTATTTTCAGAAATATTATCCACCACTTCTAAGGTGTGGTAAAAATTATCTTTATGCTTTTGCCCCTCGACCTCTTCTACTCCTTTTAAAGCAATTAACTCAGGTAAAATTAATGGCAATAAAGCGGTAGATTCTAGAAGTAAGAAACCAACTGACGGTTTTGTAGAGAGCATAATCTTATTCAACTCATCTACAATACGTTCTTTAGTAATAATCTTTAATCGTGATGCATTTTCAGAAATAGCTTCTAATGACTGTTGTTCTATGGTAAAATTTAGTTGACTTGCAAACCGAACGGCACGCATCATTCTTAGTGGATCATCAGAATAGGTGATATTTGGATTTAAAGGTGTTCTAATAATTTTATCTTTTAAATCTTCTACCCCTTGAAAAGGGTCTAACAACACACCGAAATTTTCTTTATTCAAACTTAATGCCAACGCATTAATTGTAAAGTCTCTTCTATTTTGATCGTCTTCTAGAGTTCCTTCAGAAACCTCAGGGTTACGACTTTCTTCTGAATACGATTCTTTTCGCGCTCCCACAAATTCAATTTCTACATCTTTATAACGCAACATTGCCGTTCCGTAGGTTTTAAAAACCTGAACCTTGGGCCTTGTTGGTAATAATTCTGCTACTTTCTGAGCCAATTCTATTCCACTTCCTACCGCAACTACATCAATGTCTTTCGCGTCTCCACGTTTTAAAATATAATCACGAACAAACCCTCCAATTACATAGCTTTCTATTGCTAACAATTCAGAAGCTTTAGATATATAATTGAAAATTGGTGCAGAAATTGCGTCTTTGTAAAATTGTTGTTGCATAGAATTATTCTCTAATAACTTCGACTTCATCATCCTCAGTAATTCTTAGAATTCTTGACGAAGCAGTGGATATTTTTTTTCGCTGTAAATTTACTATATAATCCACGCTATCCAAAATAGTCTTACTAATTTCTGAAAATGATTTTGGAGTATCTTCACCACTTGTGTTTGCAGATGTAGAGACAATGGGTTTCCCAAATTCCGTTATCAATTGTTTACAAAATTCGTCTTGTACAATTCGAATCGCAATGGTATTGTCTGAAGCAACACAATTCGCTGACAATCGTTGTGGATTTCTATAAATAATCGTTGTAGGTTTTTTTGATATTGCTACCAGGTCCAATGCTATTTTAGGAACAGTGTTCACATAATCTAATAACATCTCTATCGAATTAACCAGTACAATTAAGCTTTTGGACTCTTCTCTTTGCTTAATTTGATACACCGTAGAAACCGCATCAAAATTTGTCGCATCACAGCCTATACCCCAAACTGTATCTGTTGGATATAAAATAGATTTCCCATCTATTAATGCCGCTACTGTTTCGTGCAAAATTGACAAACTCATTACTATTTCCGAAAGATTTTATTTATTTTCCTTCTTCGCAACCAAGGAAGCGTTCTTTTTTCTGGAACTCCAAATTCTTTAATATATTTTTGAACGGCATCTACCATTCGCTCAGATGATTTTCCATCTTGATATGGATGATACTCTTTTACGATGAAGGCTCTTTTCTCTTTATACGGGTCATTTTGTAAGTTATCACTCACCTTTTCTCCCAACCCTTTATATTCAAGAGAATTATCCCATTCACAAGTTTTAGAATTGTTCTTAAAAGTAAGAACTGGTTTGTTTAACAACAAAAACTCATATACAACGGAAGAAGTATCACTAATCAGTATATCAGAAATCAATAAATATTTAATAATATTCCGTTCTTCTACAAACAGGATGTTTGAAATTTCATTTGCTAATTTCTTATAGGCTAGAATTAATTCTTGCGCCATTAAATCATGAAACTTAATCACAACTAGATATTCCTTATTTTCAGCTAACAACTTAATATGCTCTAATAAATAGGGCGCACAGGTTAATGATGGAGAGAATGTTGGTGCAAATAATATAATTTTACTTGCCGTATATGCCGTTAATAATTGATTTTTATCAACATCATACTTTTGAAGTTCTTTTCCATACACATCTAATTTAGGCCAGCCTGTTTCTAGCACCTTAAAGTTTTTATGCTTCTGTGCAGCTTTAGAAAACCATCTTGTAAAGTATGGCCCTTGCGTTAAATACAAATCAAAATAGCCTCGAATTCTAAAATGCCCTTTTTTCTCACCTGCCAATCCATGAAAAACTTGGGTTTTGACACCTCTTAAATAATGAGGAACTTCATTACCTGGTGAAAAAATAGCATCGCTTTTAAATGCAATTAAATCTTCCATTTTAGAAGTATATTTTTCTTCTTTAAAAGGAAATTTGTCTTCAATTTCTTTTCTAACAAACCAAATATACGGATACTTTCTTTCTTTTAGAACCCGCATTATAGGTTCTAAAATCCCAAAAGAATAAGGGTTCATACAAAAAAGAATGGTCTTCATTTTTTAAACTATTTCATTCGCATTTTCCAAATCTTCCTTAAAATCTACTTCAATACAATTATATGCTGATATGTCAATTACCTTTAATTTTAGATCATCCTCAGCAATTGCCATTTCCAATCCTCTTTCAAAATAATCATTCACATCACATTTTTCTAGTTGATTGATAAAGGAATCTAAATCTTTTGATGAAATAAAATTAATTCCGACAGCTTCCCCTAAGCCATTTACAACTTCTTTCGACAAGGCATCAACATAGCCATCTTTTAAGGTGTATTTTACTTCTTCTTCAGCTACACTTTGTGTGTTTACAGAAATAAACGAATTGTTCTTATCAATATCATCAATTAATAATGATAATAATTTCTCATCAAAAACAACATCTCCATTAAACCATAAAACAGATTTTCCTCTATGTTTTTTTAAGGCTTGCAGTAAACTTTTAGAAGTATTAGTTCTATCAAAAAATGGATTGTACACATAATTTACTTCTGGAAAACGTTCCATGATTAAATTCTTTTTAAACCCTACAACAGTGGTAACATCATTAATATCAAAGTATTTAGTAATGTTTTTTAGTTGTCTTTGCATAATACTATTACCATCTTTTAATGGCGTTAAAGGTTTCGGAAAAGGATTCCCTAGTCTTGAGCCAATACCAGCTGCTAAAATTACTATCTTCATGTTTCTATCTTTATTTTAGTAAGCAAGCGCACTTACTTCTTATTATTATTAATCAACCAGAGTTTAATATACCTCATAAACACTCCATAAGATTGAATTGAGGCCAAAATAAACCCTTCAAAACCATCTAAAAAGCCAAGCCTAATAATATAATGGGTTAAAAACCTTACCGGAGGCTTAACAAGCAAGTTATATGGATTTACTTTTTTATTATCTCGATGTAATTTTTTAGCTTTTAGCCAAGAATTCCTGTTTAATTTGGCTACATAATGTTCAAAATCCCTATAAGAATAATGTTCAATCTTATTCTCTAACGCACCAATACGGCCTTCTGTTTCAATCAATTCATGAACTAAATCCCCATTATACTTACAATGACTTTTTGAAAACAGCCGCACTACTTTATCTCTTTGCCAACCACTATATTTTATTTTTTTCCCTAAAAAATAAAAATTTCTTTTAATTGAAAAGGCCACATAACTGGTTGGTTTACTTAAGGTTTTTACAATTTCTTCTTTAAGAGACTTTATTATTCGCTCATCAGAATCTAAAATAAAAATCCATTCATAAGAGGCTTTGCTAATTGCATAATTTTTCTGAGAAGAGAAATCATCAAAAACGCGTTGCACTATTTTCACCTTATGTTTTTCAGCCAATCTAACTGTAGCGTCCGTACTAAAAGAATCTATTACAATAATTTCATCCGCAAAACTGACAGATTGAATTGCAGCCTCAATATGAATTTCTTCATTAAAAGTTGGTATAATTGCAGTAATTCTCAATATATTATCTCTTTTAAACAGCTACATCATATTCTCTAAGGGCATCATTCAATGATGTTTTCTTATCTGTACTCTCTTTACGTTTCCCTATAATTAATGCACAAGGCACATTGTATTCTCCAGCGGCAAATTTCTTTGTATAACTTCCAGGAATCACAACAGAACGAGCAGGAACCCTTCCCTTTAACTCTACTGGCTCATCTCCTGTTACGTCTATAATTTTTGTAGATGCTGTTAACACTACATTCGCTCCTAATACTGCTTCTGACTCAATTCGAACACCCTCAACAACAATACAACGTGACCCTATAAATGCCCCATCTTCTATAATTACTGGCGCCGCTTGTAATGGCTCTAATACACCACCAATTCCAACTCCTCCTGATAAATGCACGTTTTTACCTATTTGTGCACAACTTCCAACTGTTGCCCAAGTATCTACCATTGTACCTTCATCAACATAGGCTCCAATATTCACATAACTTGGCATTAAAATAGTTCCAGCTGAAATATAAGCTCCATGCCTTGCCACCGCATTTGGTACTACACGTATTCCTTTTTCTGCATAATTTCTTTTCAATGGAATTTTATCGTGATATTCAAAAATACCCGCTTCTAACGTTTCCATTTTTTGAATAGGAAAATATAAAACTACGCCTTTTTTAACCCACTCATTTACTTGCCATCCTTTAGACGTTGGCTCTGCAACTCTTAAGGTTCCAGCGTCTAATAAATCGACAACTTCTCTTATAGCATTGATTGTACTTTCTTCTTTTAATAACTCACGGTTATCCCAAGCTTTCTCTATGATTTCTCTTAAATTCTCCATCCTGTTAAATATATTTTTGCAAATATAAATCTATCGTTAAAATTCTAAGCGAAGATACATTTTTTAAACAGATATTACTATCATGTTTAAATTTCAATCCGCGATTTTTAGGCAAAAAAAAGTAGCCGATCAGTTAAATTATAAACAATACTTTACCTAATTTTACTGTTCATTAAGGTATAAGGGGTATTTTAATAAAAAAGGAACAGATATGAGCAGAATTTTATCCATAGATTTTGGAAAAGTTAGAACTGGGATTGCAGTAACAGATGAATTACAAATAATTGCTTCTGGCTTAACCACCGTTTCCACATCAGAATTAATTCCTTTTTTAAAAAACTATACAAAAAAAGAAAAAGTGGAACTTTTTTTAGTCGGGTTGCCGAAACAAATGGACAATACAGCTAGTGAAAGCGAAGTATTAATTGCGCCATTCTTAAAAAAACTAACCGCCTCCTTCCCAAATATTCCAATGCAAAGAGTTGACGAACGATTTACTTCTAAAATGGCTTTTCAATCAATGCTAGATGGAGGTGTTAAAAAGAAAAAGCGTCAAAACAAAGGGTTGATAGACGAAATTAGTGCTACAATAATTTTACAATCTTATTTATATAACAAATAAGTTTTTCTACGTGTTCTTTCTTCGTATTTTTGCAGCCATTAAAATTTAAAACCAATGATTTTACCAATTGTAGCATATGGCGATCCTATTTTAAGAAAAATGGGAGTTGAAATTGATAAAGAGTATCCGCAATTAGAACAGCTAATTGCAAATATGAAAGAAACCATGTATAAAGCTAGTGGCGTTGGCTTGGCTGCTCCACAAATTGGAAAAGCAATCAGATTGTTTTTGGTAGACGCTTCTCCTTTTGGTGATGATGAAGAATTAGACGAAAAAGAAAGAGCTTTTTTAGCTGAATTTAACCATGTGTTCATTAATCCAAAAATCTTAGAAGAAGAAGGAGATGAATGGGCTTTTAATGAAGGGTGCTTGAGTATTCCTGATGTGAGAGAAGATGTTTTTAGACAAGAACAAGTTACGGTTGAATATCAAGATGAAAATTTCGAGAAACACACCATGACTTTAAATGGAATTGCTGCCAGGGTATTTCAGCACGAATATGATCATATAGACGGTATTTTATTTACCGATAAATTATCTTCATTAAAGAAAAGACTGATCAAAAAGAAATTAGAAAATATATCAAAAGGAAAAGTAAATGCAGACTATAGAATGCGTTTCCCTAACCCAAAGAAAAAATAAGTCACAAAGACCTAAAAAAATACAGAATGGAATTTAATAAGATTATTGCCGTAACTGGAAAACCAGGTTTGTTTGAAGTTGTTTCACAAACTAAAACAGGAATCATTGTAGAATCATTAACTGATAAAAAACGCATTCCAATTTTATCTACTCACAATGTGAGTTTATTAGAAAACATTGCCATTTTCACCTATGATGAAGAAGTGCCTTTATTAACTGTTTTTAAAGCTATTTTTGAAAAAGAAGCAGGAAAAGAAACAATCAGCCACAAAGAAAGTGGTGCTAAATTATCTTCATTTTTCTCTGAAATCTTACCAGAATACGACCAAGAAAGAGTATATACTTCTAACATTAAAAAAATTATACAATGGTACAATGGGTTGATCGCTGTTGAATTTGATTTTTCAACTGCAGAACTATCTTCAAATACGAACCAAGAAGCGTAGTTAAATGTTTAGGTGTTAGAAAACATAAAAGATGCATAAAACGTAGCAACATCGCTAGACATCTTAAATAATAAACCACAAAAAATTGAATAGCAGAACACAGCAATTAGAGGCGTTTAACAGGTTATTAGATATTATGGATGAACTTCGTGAGAAGTGCCCATGGGATCAAAAACAAACCTTAGAATCGTTACGTCATTTAACGATTGAAGAAACCTACGAATTGGCCGATGCTATTTTAGACAACGACTTAGAAGAAATTAAAAAAGAATTGGGCGATGTGTTATTACACATCGTCTTTTATGCTAAAATTGGAAGTGAGAAAAATGCTTTTGATATTGCAGATGTTGCCAATGCTATTTCTGACAAATTGATTGACAGACATCCACATATTTATGGAGATGTAATTGTTAAAGATGAAGAAGAAGTTAAACGAAATTGGGAAAATCTAAAACTTAAAGAAGGGAAATCTTCTGTTTTAGAGGGCGTTCCTAATAGCCTCCCTGCTTTGGTAAAAGCAAACCGAATTCAAGATAAAGTTGCTGGTGTTGGTTTTGATTGGGAAGAACCACAACAAGTTTGGGAAAAAGTTCAAGAGGAACTAAACGAACTAAACGAAGAAGTTAAAAACAATAACACAGATAATATTGAATCTGAGTTTGGAGATGTCTTATTTTCCATGATTAACTATGCTCGTTTTATTGGAGTAAATCCAGAAAACGCACTGGAAAGAACTAATAAAAAATTCATCAAACGCTTTCAATACTTAGAGAAAGCTGCAAAAAAAGAAGGCAAAGAACTTTCTGACATGTCTCTTGTTGAAATGGATGTCCATTGGGAAAAGTCGAAGAGCTTTTTCAAATAACATCGAATTGGGAAAAGTCGAAGAGCTTTTTCAAATAATACAACATTGGGAAAAGTCAAAGACCTTTTTCAAATAAATCTCAAAAAAAATTAACCTTTTTTATTAAAAAATGGATTCCGGATCAAGTAGGGAATGACATTACATTTAGTATATTTACTTTTATGAATGTACTTATTATTACAGGAGGAAGTAGCGGCATTGGAAAAGCGATTGCCCTAAAATACACTTCCCAAAAATATACTGTAATTTCTATTTCTAGAAGTAAAGCGCTCACTGTTAATTACCAACAAATCATCGCTGATTTGAATAGCACCTCTAGCACTATTAAAGCGATCCATACTGCTTTTGCAAATCTAAATTTAGAAACTATTTCATCAATCACATTGGTAAATAATGCCGGAGGGCTGGGTGAAACAAACACACTTGGCAATTTAGATTCAGAAAAAATTCAAGATATCATTCAATTAAACACTACTACTCCGTTAGTATTAGCGAATGAGTTTTTTCGATTCACTAAACATCTAACTTGTAAAAAACAACTTATAAATATTTCTTCTGGGGCTGCAGTGAATCCATACCAAGGTTGGTCTATATATTGTTCTTCTAAAGCGGCTATAGAAATGATGACGAAGACAATCGCTTTAGAGCAAAATGAATTAACCAACGGAGTTAAATGCATTGCAATAAAACCTGGAGTTGTAGATACCAATATGCAAACTACCCTTAGAAAAACAACAGCAACAGAATTTAAAAACGTGCAACGTTTTAAAGACTTAAAGGAAAACAACGAATTGTATTCCCCAGAATTTGTAGCCAGCAGGATTTACCAAATTGACTCGAAAAACCAACTAGAAAACGGGGACATTATCGACATTAGAAAATTTTAATAAATGACACGAATAGAAGAAATTATAAAACATCTAGACCTACTTCCACACCCAGAAGGAGGTTATTATAAAGAAACGTATCGAAGTGTTGGAAATATCAATGCTGATAGTTTAGCGGAAAATTACAAAGGAAAAAGAAGTTACTCTACCAGTATTTACTTTTTACTGACTTCAACTGAGTTTTCTGCATTTCATAAAATAAAACAAGATGAAATTTGGCATTTCCATGAAGGCTCTCCAATTAGATTACATACTATTTCTGAAGAAGGGAATCATCAAGAATACTGTATTGGCACTAATTTTTTAGAAGACCAAAAACCTCAGTTAATTGTACCAGGGAATCACTGGTTTGCCGCTTCTGTTATAGAAACGAATTCGTATGCTTTGGTAAGCTGTACCGTTTCTCCTGGATTTGATTTTAGCGATTTTGTTTTACCTAGCAGAGAATATTTAGTTTCAAAATACCCTCAACATAAACAATTAATTCACCAATATACTCTTAAATAAAAAAAGCCGCTCTATTGAGCGGCTTTTTTACTACACTAGTTTTTTAGCGTTTATTACTTTTTGTTTTGTGAGCGCAAGCTCTATGACTTCGCTCATTTCAGAAACATAATGAAATTTCAACCCTTTTAAATAGGATTCTTTTATTTCTAAAATATCCTTCTCATTTTCATTACACAAAATAATCTCTTTGATATTCGCTCTTTTAGCAGCTAATATTTTCTCTTTGATTCCGCCAACTGGTAGCACCTTACCTCGTAACGTAATTTCACCAGTCATAGCCAACTTATTCTTTACTTTACGCTGTGTAAATGAAGAAATCAATGAGGTTAACATGGTAACCCCGGCACTTGGTCCATCTTTTGGCGTAGCTCCTTCTGGTACATGAATATGCACATTATACTTTTCTAATACCTCAGGGTTCACACCAAAATCTTCTGCATTTGCTTTGATATATTCCATCGCAATCGTTGCAGATTCTTTCATCACTTTTCCTAAGTTCCCAGTAATAGATAAATTCCCTTTTCCTTTAGATAAAATAGATTCTATAAATAAAATATCTCCACCAACACTGGTCCAAGCCAAACCTGTAACAACTCCGGCAACATCATTATTTTCGTATTTATCTCTTTCTAATCGAGCTGGCCCAAGTATCGATTCAACATCTTCAGAAGTCAATGTAATATTATATTCTTCTTCCATTGCAATAGATTTGGCCGCATAACGCACTACTTTGGCTACTTGTTTTTCCAACCCTCTTACTCCAGATTCACGGGTATACCCCTCAACAACCTTTTCTAACTGCTTCTTTCCTAATTTTAAATGATCAGAAGACAAACCGTGCTCTTTTAATTGTTTTGGCAACAAATGTTTTTTAGCAATCTCAATTTTCTCTTCAATGGTATAACCAGAAACATTAATGATTTCCATTCTATCCCTAAGCGCCCAAGGGATTTCTCCTAAGTTATTCGCTGTTGCAATAAACAACACTTTAGAAAGATCGAAACCAACTTCTAAATAATTGTCATAAAACTCCGTATTTTGTTCAGGATCTAACACTTCTAACATCGCAGAAGAAGGATCCCCCTGATTGCTATTGCTTAGTTTATCAATCTCATCCAATACAAAAACAGGATTTGCTGTTCCCGCTTTTTTCAAATTCTGAATCAACCTTCCTGGCATTGCACCAATATATGTTTTACGATGCCCACGAATTTCCGCTTCATCACGCAACCCTCCTAAAGACATGCGTACATATTTTCTTCCCAACGATTCTGCTACAGATTTCCCTAAAGAGGTTTTCCCAACTCCCGGAGGACCATATAAACAGATAATTGGAGATTTCATATCACCTTTTAACTTTAGTACAGCCAAGTGCTCTATGATTCTTTCTTTTACTTTTTCTAAACCGAAATGATCTCTATCTAATACTTTTTGTGCGTTTTTCAAATCGAACTTATCCTGAGAATACTCTCCCCATGGCAACTCTAACATCAATTCTAAATAACTGCGTTGCACTCCATATTCTGCCATTTGCGGATTCATTCTGCGCAAGCGACTCAATTCTTTATCAAAAGTAGCTGCTACTTCTTTTGACCATTTTTTAGAGGTAGACTTCACCCTCATTTCCTCCAACTCTTCGTCATTAGAAACACCACCTAATTCTTCTTGAATGGTTTTTAATTGCTGATTTAAATAATATTCACGCTGCTGTTGATCCATATCAGTACGCGTTTTAGACTGAATATCATTTTTCAATTCTAATCGCTGCAACTCTTTATTTAAACGCTTCAAAGTCAATAAAGCACGCTCTTTTAAATTATGCTGCTCTAATAACTCTTGCTTTTCTTTTACAGATAAATCCATATTTGATGAAATGAAATTCACCAAAAACGAATTAGACTGAATATTTTTTATTGCAAAAGATGCTTCTGAAGGCAACATTGGATTTACCTTAATAATCTCCAATGCTTGCTCTTTAATTGAATCTATAATTGCCGAAAACTCTTTATTTTTCTCTTCCGTTTTATCCTCTAAAGCAACTTTAGTAGTCGCTTTTAAATACGGCTCATTCTGAATCACTTGATCAATTTCAAACCGCTTCTTCCCTTGAATAATAACCGTTGTATTTCCATCAGGCATTTTTAATACACGTAAAATCTGAGCTACTACTCCAATTTTATGAATATCACTTTCCGTCGGGTTTTCTACCTCAGGATTCTTTTGTGAAACAACACCTAATATTTTATCCCCAGCATTGGCGTCTTTTATCAACTGAATTGAGGCATCTCTACCTGCTGTAATTGGAATTACAACACCTGGAAATAACACTGTATTTCTTAACGGTAAAATTGATAATACCGCAGGAATTTCTTCTTTATTAATAATCTCTTCATCTTCAGGCGTCATCAACGGAATTAATTCCGAATCTTCGTCTAACATGTTGTGAAGCGACAAACTGTCTAATCCTATGATTTTAGATTTACTCATTCTATATATTTCTGTCAAGTTGACATTTAGTATTTTATTAATCTTTGCAACAAATGATCAAAAACCGATACAAAAACCTGCACTACAGCTGTTTAATTCGTTTAATCATCATTTCATTCACTTTAATAAGACAATTGTTATGCCAAGCCGCATATTCTGTAATGCTATCTTAACTATTACCAACAAAATCACTTGGTTTGCGTCTTAATTTATTTTCATCTATTTTTCAGGTACTCAAAGAAAAAAAAACAAACCTATTCCATTATGAGCAAACAAGCCAAACAAGATGAACGTATTTCAAAAATGACCTTTGCATCTGTGTACCCACATTATGTTACAAGAGAGGAGAAAAAAGGAAGAACGAAAGAAGTATTACATCAAGTAATTCAATGGCTAACTGGTTATAATGAACAAAAATTACAACAACTTATAGTAGAAAAAGCAACATTTAAGGAGTTCTTCAATATGGCTACCATGCACCCCAATGCAATACTCATAAAAGGCGTCATTTGTGGCTATAGAATAGAGGAGTTAGACAATCAATTAACAAAACAGACAAGGTACCTAGATAAACTTGTAGATGAATTGGCTAGAGGGCGAAAAATGGAGAAAATCTTAAGAACAACATAAAAGGCTACCATTATATTTCAAATTATGAAAATCAAAAACAGTAATCTAATAGCAAGGTATTCCAAGGTTTTTAACGGACAAAGCCTTCCGACATGCACAAGTGTCTCTGAATACATCAAATTAATTGAAAAGATAGATAAGCATTTACCTATTACGAATAGCTTTATAATAATTACAAACCCTCAAACCCAATCGTACGAGTTCATTAGCAAGAATTTCAATGCTGTAACTGACATCACCCCAGAAGAATTGACAGAAAGAGGAGTACGTGGATTTCTAAAAAGAATACACCCTGAAGACGTAACAGTTTGGCTAGGCTTAATGGATGAACTGGTACGCTTCTGTGTATCGCACATTGCCTTAAAAGACAGAAAAAAACTAGATGTTCAATACAACTATCGCTTTAAAAAAGGAAACGGGAACTACATTAATCTACTAGAAAATCAAGTTGCCTTACAACTTGACGAAGAAGGAAATCCATTGATAAGTATGGGACACTACACCGTATTTGGCAATGAAGAATTTACACCCTTAAAAGGGATCATCAGAATGCTTAATGGCGATGGCAAATACGAAACCATCTATACCAAAAATTTTTCCAAAGCAAAAATGCTAGCTAAATTATCTACGCGCGAACAAGAAGTCATTGAATTACTACAACAAAAGAAGACAAGCAAAGAGACTGCAGACGCTTTGTTTGTCAGCATACATACAATTGATACGCACCGAAGAAATATAATCAAAAAACTAAACCTAAAGTCAACATCACAACTTACTCATATTTTTGAGATGTGGGACTAATAAAGACATGGATTGGTCAAAATCTACAGCGTCCTTTTTACCCACAAAGAAAGCACTCGATACTACACTTTTTATATGGACACCTACGGAATAATGTATTGAGCGATAAATTTATTTATAAACCCAGCAGATCTATCCAAATTATTAGCAGCAATATATTTCCAATTTGTAGTGGTTGTTACTACTATATCTAATGACGGAATTACGGTGACAAATTGACCACACGCCCCTTTAGCAGAAAAGACTTCCTTTTCTTTTATCAGCTCCAGCCACCAACTATATCCATATCCAGTAACTTCTGAATTGAAACTCGATAAATTAGCGCTTGTTGTATTATTTAACGATTCTTTTATCCAGGCTTGATTTATTATTTGCTTTCCATTATACCTTCCTTTATTTAAATACAAAAGTCCTAATTTAGATAAATCCCTACTCGTTAGATACATATCAGAACCACCGTCATATATACCCACCGGACTGGTATCCCACCTCTTTATATTAATATTAAGCTCTTGAAACAAATACTTTTCCGCAAATTCTAAGGTGCTTTTCCCTGTAGCTCTGGTAAGGATAGCCGAAAGAAGATGCGTCATCTTAGAATCGTATATAAATTTTGTTCCAGGCTTACTATTCATACCTATTTTTAAAATGGATTCTACCCAATTCTGGGTATAATAAATATCATAATCATCTTCATCACTATCAAAACCACCTTGCATTGTTAATAAATGCCTAATGGTCACTTCTTGTTTTAGTGGATCACTATTTGCGTCTATATATTCAGGAAAGAAATTTTTTATTTTTTCATCAACACTATTTATATACCCCTTTTCTAAAGCAATTCCAATCAAAGCTGAAATAAACCCTTTTGATGAAGATTTAATATTAAAACCATACGCTTGATCAAATTCATTAAAATACTCTTCCTTAATGATTTCTCCATTTTTTATTACAACCATCGACCCCATAAACGGCATACTTCTAAGCTTATCAAACCCATCATCTAAATCTGGCTTGCTATACTCATAATCATCAGGAATGAATCCCTCTTTACCACAAGACACTATTGAAATTAAAAACAGCAGTACATACATTTTTCTCATAATGGAAGATTTACTTAGCAACAATCAGCTCAAACTGACAGTCAACTCTCTAATAATTAAGCAACAAAGAAATGAAATCAATAGATTGAATTCAATACTCAGTCTGAGTATTTTCGAGGTATTGATTTGATCATAAACCACTAATTAATGCATTCAATTGACTACTTTCTAGAAGAATACACATCTAAAACTTCGCCGCTATGTTAAGTTCATTAATTGACCAATATCTTTTGAATTGAAAAAAAAAAAGGACATTCTACCAAAATTCAAATATCATCAAAACAAAAAAACATCGAAATAACACCAAATCGACACCCTACACAAAATGTCCAATTTTGAATAATTCCAGATACTGTTTCAATTCGCACTAAAGGACACATGACAACCATAAATTGATACTAAAAAATGTAATAACATTGATAATCCTCATAAAAAGTTTACCACTTCTACTACTTCAAACATATATATACCCAACCTTCAAATGAATTTACATATTACGGAGTTTTCTATTCGATATCTATTTGCTAAATTAGAAGCCTAAAAAAAAGCATCGTACTGACATAAATATGACAAAGAAACATTCAAAACGCATATTCAGAATAGCATTACTAATTGGATCCATAAGCTCCTTATTCTTTGTGCCTTGGATTTTAGTAAAAGCATGGATACTACCTCTTCCTGAAACAATTCAAAAACAACTAGATGAAGCCATTAATCATGGCCTTGACGGAATGATTGTCTACGTTGATCAGGGAGGACAACCACCCGAATTTTATGCAGCTGGCTGGAAAGACCGAAAAAACAAAATACCTGCAGACCCAAAATCGTTGTTCAAGATTGCCAGCATCAGTAAACTATATCATGCCGTTGCCATCACCAAATTGGTCAACGACAAACGATTGTCTTTAGATAAAACACTCGCTGAATACTTTCCAGATCTTATAGGAAGAATTGAGAATGCAGAAAAAATCACCTTGAGATTAATGGTACAACACCGTAGTGGTATCCCTAATTACACGGAACACCCTGGTTATTGGGAAAACCCACCCGAGACCCGTGAAAAAACCCTTGAACTCGCCCTTGATTTACCCGCTAGCTTTGCACCAAATAAAGATTTTGAATATTCTAATACAAATTATTTATTGATAGGTAAGCTCATTGACAAAGTACTGGGGTATAGCCGCCACCAATACATTAAGGACGAAATTTTGACACCACTCAAGCTACACAACACCTATAGCTCACTTAGCGAATTAAATATAGCCAACGTTATGAGTGGCTATCATGTTGGATACCCCCACGATTTAAAAACTGAAGAATACGGGATGTTAGCTAGCGCAGAGGACGTGGGCATATTTTTACGGGCATTAAACGATGGCTCCCTATTTGACAATGGAGAACAGGCAATCTACTCTTCAATATACGTGTATAAGCATAACGGATGGGTTCCTGGATATCAGAGTTTTGCAGAATATCACAAAGACATTGATACTGTTGTCATTCTATTTAACAACACCACTGACGCGAAACTTTATCTATGGAATTTGTCAGAAATCATATATAGTCGCATTGTTAAAATACTCAGAAATAACAAATAATTAAATTGAAGGTTTGCGTTAATCATGAATTAACACATCAACAAAACTCACGAAATGTAAAAATCGATATTCCCCAAAAAAAAGAGGATAAATGGTTACATTTAACCAAGCAATAAGCACATTGAAAAGGGTTCTATTTTACTCATTGACTAGATATCAACAACAAGGAGAATACAGCATCAAATAAAAGCATGCTAAAAATGATAAGCGCCAACTTATTCTTACTTCCCCACTGCTGTACCCTGAAAAAAGATGATGAAATATTTAATAAATTAGAAATGAAAAAACTACTTAATAATAAATTCAATTTGGGCTTTTTTCCAACGCCAATGCACCAACTAAAGAACTTATCAAATAAATATTCAGATTATTCAATATATATAAAAAGAGATGACCAAACAGGTTTAGCTTCAGGTGGAAATAAAACAAGAAAACTTGAATATCTTATTAAAGAAGCCATTGACACAAATTGCAATGTAGTGTTCACTGCTGGAGCACAACAATCTAATCATTGCAGACAAACAGCAGCGGCATGTGCTCTTGCTGGTATTGAGTGCCATATTATCGTGAAAGGAAATGAGCCTAAACGCTACCAAGGCAATTTACTATTGTCGCATTTATTGGGGGCAAAAATCCATTTCACCACTAATTACACCAAAGAAATAGATTTCAATAGCTATATTTCAAAACTTGAGAAAGATAAAAAAGCCTTTATAATTCCAATTGGAGGCTCAAATATAACTGGAACTTTGGGATATATTGAAGCAATAAAGGAGTTGAAACTTCAATTAGAAGAGCAACACATAAAAATTGATTATCTTTTTTTTGCGTCTAGCTCTGGCGGAACTCAAGCCGGAATAATGCTTGGAATGCAATTATATGATTTAGATTTTGAGCTTATCCCTATAAAAATTGATAAGGATACAAACGAAAAAGGCGAATTGGCAGAAGTTGTATTGAATCTTGTAAACGAAGGAGAATCCTTGTTAAATCTTAAAACGGAATCCAGCCTTTCAGACATCCCTTTAAACAGAAGTTATAATGACGCTGAATATGGTGTTTTAACCAAGAATGAAACTTCTGCCATACATGAATTGGCATTACAAGAAGGTATTTTATTAGATCCTGTATATACAGGAAGAGCATTTTATGGAATGCTTGATTGTTTAAAAAATAAAAAACTTAAACCAAACTCGAATATTCTTTTTTGGCACACTGGAGGATTGCCAGCCTTATTTGAATACGCAAACGGACTTAAAGAAGTACAAAAACGCTAACACAACTATGAACACAGAACAGATACGATCACTTTTCCCCGTCACAAAAGAAGCTGTTTACCTTAACAACGCTTCACAATCTCCTCTAAACACATTGGTAAACAATAGGCTTCAGGCATCTATAAAAACAGCTTTAAACCCTGTAGATAAAAAAGGATTTGATCGTGAACATATTCGCGTATTACTATCAAATTTATTAGGTGGAATGCCAAACGAATATGCTTTAGTGACAAGCACCGGAGTTGGTTTGGGAATTATTGCTCAGGGCCTACATTTAAAAAAAGGTGACAATATTATAATTCCAGAAAAAGAACATTGGAACAATACATTTCCTTGGCTACAACTTAAACAAAAGGGCATTGAGATACGGTTTTCAAAAATCAATGACGACCATAGTATTGATCCTGGATCCATCGAAAAACTTATAGACCACAAAACACGTGTTGTAGCCATTGCTGCCGTGCGGTTTAATAGTGGCTTTAGACCAAACCTTTCTGCAATTGGGAAAATAACGCGTGAGAAAGGAGCCCTATTTGTCGTTGATGCCGCGCAAGCAGCAGGCATGATACCTATTGATGTTGAAAAAGATCAGATTGATGTGATGGCAGGCTGTGGCTTCAAATGGCTGCTAGGGATGCATGGCACAGGATTCTTATATGTAAGTAAAAGAATCGTCGACATGATTGCCCCTGTATTACCAGGTATGTATGCAGCTGAAAATAACCACCATAAACTTTTATACCATAAGGATTCTAGAAAATTTGAAACAGGAACAATTGCGTATTCCCTGTTTGAAGCTTGGTCTGCAGGGCTCGAATTGCTTTTAGAAATTGGCATCAAAAAAATTTATGAAAAAGCATTAAAAAACACAGACCTTCTAATTATTGGACTGGAAGAGAAGGGATGTATACTAGTAACTCCAACAAGAAAAAGAGAAGAGAGAACGGCAATTATTCATTTTAACACAGGCTCATTTAACACCACAAAACTGCTTTATGACACACTAAAAAGTCATAAAATTCTAGTCACCTTACAAGCCAAAAATATAAGAGTTAGTCCAAACTTTTTTACTACTGAACAGGAAATAAAACAGTTTTTAACTTTGATTTAATTCTCTATAACCAGCCTACTTATTAAGAAAAAAATCTACTTAGAAGACAAGCGCTTCAGTTCGGCATCCAACTGATTTATTCTTGCTTCTAACTTTGATGCAAATTTTGGGTATCGCCTTAAAAACACATAGGAAACTTTCCAGAATTGTACGGCAACGTCTTTGGCAACTGATATTGGAGGTATATTAACATGATCAGCTAACAAGTTATAGGCAGTTTCGGAACTGGTATACCTTCTAATAAGTAATTCATCATCCACCAAGGCAATCACCACATCTCCCTGCTCTAATTTTTCAGGAACTATGCTTTCTCCAACAACAACATCATTAGGAAACAACCCCTCTTCATTGGATACCATAAACAAATCCTGAACCGTAATTGCTAATAACTGAGCACTAGCTTCTATAGGGACTAGAATTGTTGGTAACAAGCTATAGTTTTGAGAAGTCTTAAAATCATCTATAAACAAGCTACTATTTAGTGCATTGACAAACGGAACCTCTGTAAAACCAGCTTTTACCACTTGATTTACATCCGTGGTAATGTCCCCATCAAAACTCAATAACTGATTCACAGTTATCTCTTTCGTTAACATATCA
>Ga0209395_1000263_pt1 | contig 79583 bp, 70 predicted proteins | sample GOMGulsemesocosm_3_FD_184635 | JGI IMG/M metagenome (GOLD analysis project Ga0209395, IMG submission 184635) | Methane-oxidizing microbial communities from mesocosms in the Gulf of Mexico - GOM9D Gulf of Mexico (SPAdes) (version 2) | ecosystem: Environmental > Aquatic > Marine > Cold seeps...
AGCTACTGATGCCTGAGTAATTATTAACCGTTCCTGCTTGATCATTACATGCTGGGAATTGGCTCTGCATACTCTGTGGCCATAATAAACGCGCTTTCATCACCCGCTAGCGGGCTACCCAGCTACCAGCTTACAACCCAGGCTTCACACCACAGCGGCGGTTAATCTTCCATTGGCAGTTGTATTTTACTATTTGGTTAGTTAGACTAACTACTTTATTGATGTGGAGGCACTGGAAATGGCGAGCGTTATAACAAACAGCAAAGATTTACTACTAAGCCGACTCGGTCAAACCAGTCGAATTATGGCGCAAGTTATTGAACATCGACTTGCGCCCACGGGAATTAGCTACCAGGAAATGCGCATTACCGGGCTATTGATGGGGGAAGATAACATTACCCAAAAAGATCTCGCGGAGAAGCTATCGGTACGCGCTGCAACACTGTCTGTAGCAGTTTCGAAACTCGAAAAGCAGGGACTGGTAAAACGAGTAGCTAGCAAAACCGACAAGCGTGTCAATTTCCTTCAACTACTACCCAGTAAAAAAATACCCCAAGTCGATACGTTATTAACCGCAATCGATGAAGACATGACCCATGGTATTTCATCGAAGGAATTAGAAATCACATCAAAAGTACTTACTCTAATGTTGCATAATCTGAAAAACACCCTAAATCAGCAGGCATCACTATGACTTTACTCATCATTGGCACAGCCGTTTTTTTTGCCGTACATCTACTACCATCAACCGTACTGAAAGGCAGGGCAGTCGCTGCTCTCGGTGCCAAAAACTACAAACTTATGTTTAGTGTCTGCTCTCTAACAGGGCTGGGCTTAATTATTTATGGATTTTCCCTAACAAGCTTCCAGCCGCTGTGGGCGCCTCTGCCCTGGGGCCGAAGCCTTGCTTTTTTTAGCATGCCTGTAGCTATCATAATGCTGGTAGCTGCAGACACGCCCAATAATCTCAAGCGTTTGTTGCGCCACCCTATGTTGTTAGGCCTTATTGTTTGGTCCGGCACTCATCTGCTTGCCAATGGCGACCTAGCTAGCACGATTATTTTTTTAAGCTTTTTTATATTCGCGATTCTCGACCTGTTTTTAGTCGAACGAGGGGGGCGAGTTACCGTGCACGAACCCGTATCGATAAGATGGGATATTGCATTAATCGGTATTAGTGTTGCCGTCTATTATTTGCTGTTCTATTTTCACGGCAGCTTTACCGGTATGCCGCTTCGCTAGAACTCGGTACAGGCCCAGTCGATGAGTATCAGTGGATAGGCCTGCTAGCAGGTCAGCACGGCCATGCGTTTTACAGATACAACCCCTTCACAACTGACGGTGATAAGTGGGGAATCACCCTGCCCTTTCAGTGTGATTTTAAGCTGCTATGGTACACAAAAAAAACACCAGCACGCCAATTAATACGGTGGGCAACGGTTTTTTAAGCACTACACTAACTACCACAGTGAGCACACCAGCCAGCAAGTAGGGGTCGTTCCACTGGGTGTTTAACGCGCCTTCTTTCACAAACACAATAGGCACCCATAACGCGGTAAGTACCGCAGGTGCGGTGTATTGCAGAATCGATTGAATTTCAGGACGGATAGAAAACTTAAGCCGCGGTGAAAAAAACGCGTAGCGATTGTAGAAAGTGATTAGCGCCATCGCACCAATTAATAGCCACAGCATCATGAAGGCGACTCTTTGCTGGCAGCGGTAGGCCAACAGCGCTCGGTTAAAAACGCACATACCATGCCGCCTATAGCGGCTAATACCAAACCGTTGGGCACGCTATAGAGCTGAGTTAGAACCATCAACACACCGCTAACGATTACTGCTACCAACGTCGGCCGGTTATTAATAGAAGGGATTACCATGGCAATGAATAGCGCGGCTACGGCAAAGTCAAACCCCAATTCAGTCATGTCACCGATGATCAAGCCCAATACGATACCGGCCAGAGAGGCAATATTCCAAATCAAATAAAACGAAAATCCAGCGCCAATAGCATAACCATAATCAAAGTGACCGGTTTTTTCTCGGTAGTTTTCTATTACTGCAAACATCTCGTCGGTCAATAGAAATGCCATCAGGTAGCGCCGATGCCTGGGCAGCGACAGCGCCACCGGGCGGTAGAGAGCTGAATACAATAAGTGCCGGGAGCTGATCACAAAAGTACTGCTTAAAATAGCCAATACCGGGCTGGCCAGCTGTATTAGGTTCAGCGCGGCTAACTGCGCTGCACCGGCAAACACCAGTAGCGATAGACATTGCGCTTGCAGTGGGCTCAGCCCGGTCTCTATAGCCAACGATCCGGCCAGTAATCCCCAGGGAATAATGGCGATAGATATCGGCATGATATCGATGGCACCTTGCAACCAAAGTGCCCTGCTAGTCGTCGTCGATGTTGTCATGGCGCGGAGCGTCTCCGTTTCAGGGCACAGTCAACTAGGGCCACAAGCTCAGTCACTGCTTGGACAGGTCGAGTAGCAGCGATTCACACAGCGCCTTGAGCTGCAGTGCACGCTGCCGATCCAGTTGACTATTGCAGACCATTTGCTCGGGAATGGATTCGGCCTGTGCTTTCAATTGCTGGCCACGCTCGCTAAGGCTAATCACTTTTTGGCGCTCGTCCGACTTCGAGTGCTGTCGGTGCAGCAGGCCCTTACCCTCCAGCCGTTTTAACAACGGTGTCAAGGTGCCAGAGTCCAGCAGGCAATGCTCGCTCAACTGGCGGATACTAACATCATTGTATTGCCACAAACTCATCATCACCAGGTATTGGGGATAGGTTAAATCCAGCGGCGACAACAGCGGCCGGTAGGCCCTAACCAGCGCGTTGGAGGCCGAATAGAGGGAATGGCATAGTTGTTTATCAAGCTCTAAATTACTACCAGTCACAGATTGTCCTCAAAAAATCATCTACTCACAACTATTTTGCACGCAAAGTAATTGACATGGCAAGGCCAATTAACTATTGTGCGCAAACTATCTCATCACATTGACCGTGACAACTATTATAACTCTGACAGCTATTTTAACTCAGTATTGATCGCGACAATAAAACCAACCAATAAGGGAACATTCTATGCGCATTACCCGATTACTAATAGCCGGCTTATTAATAGTGTCCGCCACCGCCCATGCAGACTCGACCAGTACCCAGGCTACTGCCGGTCTGGACATCAACGACAAAACATTTAGCTGTATTCGCGATATGACTAAAGTGAGAGGTTTTTATGTAGGCAGTTTAACCGACAATCTCGAACAAACATTAGCAGTAGCTAATACCTCTGACGGTGGCACTTATCCCGCCGGTTCTGTGGTGCAATTAGTTCCCGGTGAAGTTATGGTCAAGCATCCCGAAGGATTTTCTACCGCCACCAACGATTGGGAATTTTTCGAATTGGATGTATCTCCTGCTGGCAGCAAAATTCGCAAGCGCGGTTTTGTCGATGTAGTCAACCGTTTTGGCGGCAATTGTTTTGGCTGCCATATAAAAGCCAAACCCCAGTTTGACCTGGTCTGCGAATCTACCCACGGCTGCGATCCTATTCCACTAGGCAAGGATATGCTGGCTCTACTGCAAAAAACGGATCCCCGTTGTGAAAACAATGAGGCGTTAACCGCAGAAGAACTGCAGAAACTAAAAATGCTTCAGCAGGCCTTTGCCAAACCGTAAGTAGTTTTGCAGTTTCAGAATCCGAATAAAAACCCAAGTCTATTCTTGGGTTTTTCGCTGTTATACGAGCTTAGCTCGCACCGTAATCACGTCAGTCAATTCCTGCTCAAGGCCCCATTTCGGTTTGATTGCTCCGCTGTTAGGCCTCAGCGCTTTAACCTCTTTATGGCATCAGCCTATTAACGCCTGCTATTTAACTCGGCCAGCTGTTATCAGGCCAAAATTATCCATAAAAGCGGGCGAGGGCCTGGGAACCGTGGGTTTAGGTCAGCAGGTGGCACGGTCAATGACCGGCGAGGCGTGTTTTAGCCGTTTCACTCGCCACGACTTCGACAACCCCATCAACGCCTACGACGAATTGCGCCTATAAAACACAACCGCCGGCGGGCTAATCAGCGCTTGGCGGCAGTACTTACTCCACCACAACCGCCCAGTTTTCGAAGGGCTCACGGTCTGAAACAAGGGTATTAATTGGGGCTTCTGGGTCCCGGTAACCCACCGCCATACCACAGAACAGCATCAACTCATCGCCGGCGCCGACAAACTGGCTGACACTTAAAGGGCGGTTGGCCCAGGCCTCCTGGGCACAGGTGTCTAGCCCCGCCTCTTTCGCCAACAACATAAAATTTTGTAAAAACATGCCCAAATCGGCCCACTGAGGCGGCCCCATGTTTTTATCAACAAACAGGAAGAACCCGGCGGGGGCGTCAAAAAAGTCAAAGTTGCGGGCCAAGTGACCAAATCTAGCGGCCTTGTCCTCCCGAGGTATACCTAACAGTGCATACATATCCTCCCCTACCTTAAACCGAGAGCTGCGGTAGGGCTCAACTAATGGCTGGGGATAAATAGCGTAGGCTGGGGTCTCCGGCTCGGTCTGGGTCGCCAAAAATGCTTTAAAGCGTGGCATCACCTCGCCATTCAACACGAATACCCGCCAGGGCTGCAAATTACCGCCGGTAGCGGCTCGGGCTGATTGTTGTAACAGCGTTTTAAACAGCGCATTGTCTACAGGGGTATCGGCAAAAGCTCGGATCGAACTTCTGGATGCTACAGCTTCGGTCACATTCACGGTATTTCGTCCCTTGGTTGTCATTCGATAGGTGGCTGCGTCTATTGCAGCGCAGGCAGTATCCGATATTAGTCGATCTACAAGGTAAACTAAAGCGGCTGCTTTGCCATTGGATACACCCGCTTTCAACACTGCTCTGGTTGCTGTAGGCTAACCGCACGATAGAGACTAGGATGCAGAGATATGAAAACAGCGATTGCCGTCGGCAGTGCCTATTACAATGGCGAACAGTGGGATGAATTGGTCGAGTTCACCCAGGAAGCCGACAAGCTAGGGGTCAATCAGGCCTGGTCCGCCGAGGCGTGGGGTATGGACTCGATCGTACCTCTGGCCTATCTGGCGGCGAAGACTGAAAATATCCAGCTGGGCACTGGCATATTGCAGATCTCTTCGCGAGTACCTTCGATGATTGCGATGACCGCCCAAAGCATGGCCACGGTATCAAAAGATCGCTTTATACTGGGGCTGGGAGTCAGCGGTCCCCAGGTGGTTGAGGGCCTGCACGGTCAGAGCTTTGCCAAACCATTAGGGCGGCTACGAGAGTGTATCGATATCGTCAAAATGGGTCTGCGTGGCGACCGAGTTCAATACCAGGGCGAACACTACCTACTGCCCCGGGCCGGCGGTGAAGGCAAACCGATTCGCTTATCACAGCCCCCACGCCCCAATCTACCTATCTATTTGGCCACGCTGGGCCCCAAGGCGCTAGAACTTACCGGTGAACTGGCGGACGGCTGGCTAGGAACCTCCTTTATTCCCGAACACGCCGATGTTTTTCTCGACCCTATTCGCAAAGGTGCGGAAAAAGTGGGCCGCAGCCTCGAAGATATCGATATCCAAATTGGTGGCAGCATCGAAGTTGGCGACAATGTCGAGCAGATGATTGCAGCCAGAAAGCCCGGCATGGCATTTACCCTAGGTGGTATGGGCTCGGCAAAGACCAATTTTTACAACGCCGCTTTCCGCCGCTCCGGTTATGCCGATGTTGCTGAAGAAGTACAGGCCCTGTGGGTGGCGGGGAAGAAATCGGAGGCCATTGCCCGTGTGCCCGACGAACTAATTCTTAAAACCAGTCTAATTGGCAGCAAAGAGATGATTATCGAGCGACTGCGGGCCTATAAGGCCGCGGGAGTGAATACTTTCCGGCTGGGCGCCGAGGGCGATAATCTACAACAAAAACTGCAGCGTTTGGGTACGTCTCTGGACCTAGTGCGTTCGGTATAAGCTGCCAGCCGTAGCAATAAGCACCATTGCGTATTTACACGGGGCCCCGGACCGAGCTACTCTTCAAGGGCGATTATTGCCATAATGCTCGGGCAGCCTGGAATTTTGACACCGCAGCACTGTCATATTACCTCATGGACAAATCAGAGAAATAAAATCTATGCCAACATTACGTCTACCCCCCCGCCGCTCGCTATTTAAAGGCGCCCTGCTGTCGCTATTGTTGACGGTGCCACTGGCGTTAATGGCGAAAACCTCCGCCCCCGTAGCCTTCGATGAAAATCAGGCAAAAGTGGCCATTGATATAGTCGAAAAGCTACAGAGCCAACATTATGCTAGCTTGGCTTTCGACGACAAATTGTCCTCGAGGTTGCTGGACAGTTATATCGAGCGACTTGACGGCAATCGTAGCTATTTTTTGCAGTCAGATCTCATGGAATTTGAGCAGTATCGCTACTTGTTAGACGACACCATCACTGCGGGGGATTTGAAACCGGGTTTTATGCTATTTAACCGCTACCAGCAACGTTTGATCGAGCGACTGGAATCTACTATCGAGCAACTACCGACGCTAGTGGCCAATCTCGACTTTGACCGCGACGAAGTATTGCAGTTAGATCGTTCAGAAGCGAGCTGGCCTGTGAGCCATGCAGAGCTAGACGACTTATGGCGCAAACGTATCAAGAGCCGGGTTATTAGCCTGCGCTTGGCTAAAAAATCCGAAGATGAAATTGTGCCGCTAATTTTGAAGCGCTACAAAAATCAACTCAATCGCATAAAATTGACCAACAGTGAGGATGCATTTCAGATCTATATGAATGCTCTCACTTCACTGTACGACCCCCATACATCCTACTTTTCTCCGACCACTTCAGAAAATTTCAATATCAATATGAGCCTGTCGCTACAGGGCATTGGTGCAGTGTTACAAATTGAAGACGAGTTTACCAAGGTAGTGCGAGTCGTTCACAAGGGCCCCGCTGACAAGCAGGGTCAGTTGCAACCGTCCGACCGTATAGTCAGCGTGGCACAAGGTGAAGAGCCCTTTAAAGATGTTATCGGGCTGCGCTTAGACGATGTGGTAAAACTAATCCGCGGGCCAAAGTTGAGTGTGGTGCGATTGGAGGTCATTCCAGTGTCCGCCAAAACCGACGAAGAGCGTACCGTGATCGAGATTGTTCGTGACACAGTCAAGCTGGAGGAGCAAAGCGCACAGAAAAAAATTATAGAGGTGTATAACAACGACCAACTACTTAAGTTGGGGGTTATCGATATACCCGCTTTTTATATTGACTTCGACGCCATGCGCCGGGGTGATAAAAACTACAAGAGCACCACCCGGGATGTGAGTAAACTGCTGGCTGAGCTGGAGGCTGACGGCGTAGACGGCATTGTTATCGACCTGCGCAACAACGGCGGCGGCTCACTACAGGAAGCTAATCAATTAACCGGCCTGTTTGTTGAGTCGGGCCCGACAGTGCAGATACGCCACTCCAATACCCAAGTATTTAGGGACGGGAAACGCAACGCATCCCCTTATTACGAGGGACCATTGGCGGTACTGATTAACCGTTTAAGTGCATCAGCTTCGGAAATCTTTGCCGGCGCTATTCAAGACTACGACCGAGGCATTGTGGTAGGCAGCCAGTCCTTTGGCAAGGGCACCGTACAATCACTAACACCACTACGCAGCGGCCAACTTAAAATCACCGAATCTAAGTTTTACCGTATTTCTGGCGAGAGCACGCAGCACCGCGGGGTAGTACCGGATATTCAATTCCCAACGCTATACGACCTGGAAAAAGTAGGCGAGAGTTCACTGGACAATGCCTTGGCCTGGGATCGTATCAATCCCATTAGGCATCGTAAATACCACCGCATCGCCTCGATATTGCCGCAATTGGAAAACAAACACCAGCAGCGCATGAAGAATGATCCTGACTTTATGTTTCTGCAAGATCAATTGGCGCTCATTGAAGAATCGCGCAAGGTAAAAACCCTTCCGCTCAACGAAAAAGAACGCATCGCCTTTTTTGAAAAGGAAAAAGAAAAGGGATTGGCCATTGAAAACAAACGACTAATCGCCAAGGGTTTGGAACCGGTCACATCTTTAGACGACGATGACGAACACGACAGCAAGGCCGACGCTTCTGAACTACCTAGCGCAGACGCAGAAAAAAGCGATCAACTGGCCAAAGATGCAACTACTGACGACAAAAAAGAGGACGAGCCCGACGCACTGCTGATCGAGACGGCCAATATTTTGACCGACGCCTTCCCCATTTTTGTTACGGCCAAAAAAGTAGCAACCACCCGACTGCAGCACTAGGGTCCGCGCAATAATTAACGACAAACTTAGTATGCTTTCAACCACACTGTGTAATCGCACAGTGTGACGGAGAGCCGCTATCACTCCAGCAATGAATAATTAGATACAAGTCGCAGCGAACAGCACAATATGTGAATCAGCATGCTTCTTCACTCTCAACTGCTCATCCTGTAGACACCCCGATGATAGCCAGCAGCAGTTTGAATAAGAGTCTCTTCGACAATATTATTCGACGATCAGGCTGGTCTTACACCAGCACTACCACTCCTTTGGTAGCTGTTGTCAATCATTTGCAATTGGAAACGTCGCCTTAAAGCCCTCAAAGTAATAGCGCCTCTCAACGTCGAGTTTCGATAATCACAAGCCCAGCAGACTCGCCCATCTGCTAGAATTACCCCTCCAATCCACATTTAAACACAGCACTTCTGGCCCCGACACGACTCATATTCACATTTTCTGCAAATTCAGAAATTGCGGTCCGCCCATTTGTTCTGGTCAGCGACTGTCACTGAAAAGCACCAGAATATTAACGACCAAACACAGTTCGCGGATAAGAAAACGCGTCTGCAAGTCCCTTAGGGGTAACCCGTCTCGCTGGGGTAATAAGTACCTCCAGCACAAAAGATCTTAGCGCATCCCAACAACCGACTATTTCGGTCATTGCAATATTATCGATCGGCATGTATCCACTTAAAGGGACAGTAAAAACACGCCTGCCGCCACTTATTGTTTGCTGAGGATTAGGCAGGCGTAGCTATAATCTTTTTTACTGCCAGGATTTAAGCAACTCGTCATAACTCACCGTAATCGGAGCCGGCTTCTCAATAGCCAGTTTGGGTTTGGGCGCCCCGGGCTGTGCCAGCCAATGCTGCGCGCCTTTTTGCTCGTTGAGTTTCGGTCCAAAGGCCTTCTGCACGCCGGCACGCTGTAATCGTTTCAGTAGCTTTTCCTGGGCGCCACACAGTGCGTCCAATGACTGCTGGGCGGACTTGGCCCCCGCTGCCGCATCGCCAATGTTCTGCCACCACAGCTGTGCCAACTTGGGATAATCCGGAATATTGGTACCGGTGGGCGACCACCGTGCTCGAGCCGGAGAGCGATAAAATTCAACCAGGCCGCCCAACTTGGGTGCACGCTCAGTAAAAGAGACGTGGTTGATACTGCTGTCGCGAATAAACGTTAAACCAACATGAGACTTTTTCACGTCGACGGTTTTTGATACCACAAACTGCGCGTATAACCAGGCCGCCTTGGCTCGCTCGACAGGGGTGGACTTCATCAAGGTCCAGGCACCGGCATCCTGGTAGCCAATTTTAGTGCCCTCTTGCCAATAGGCACCGTGGGGAGAGGGTGCCATCCGCCACTTCGGTGTGCCGTCTTCGTTGACCACCGCTATACCCTCTTTAACCATATCCGGGGTAAAGGTGGTATACCAAAATATCTGCTGGGCAATATTACCTTGAGCAGGTACCGGTCCGGCCTCCGAAAAAACCATGCCCGCCGCCGCCGGTGGCGCATATTTTTTCAGCCAATCGATATACTTTTGCAGTGCGTAAACAGCCGCAGGGCTATTAGTGGCTCCGCCGCGAGCCATGCAAGAACCGGTAGGTTGAGACTGCTTATTGACTCGCACGCCCCATTCGTCGACCGGTAAACCGTTGGGCTCACCTTTGTCGCCCATGCCCGCCATCGACATCCAGGCGTCGGTGAAGCGCCAACCTAGCGACGGGTCCTTTTTTCCGTAATCCATATGACCGTAAACGGTTGTTCCATCTATGTCCCGGCCGGTAAAAAATTCGGCAATATCTTCGTAGGCAGACCAGTTGACTGGTACCCCCAAGTCATAGCCATAGCGCTTTTTAAAGTCCGCTTTTATTACCGGATCACTGAACCAGTCATAGCGAAACCAATAGAGGTTGGCAAATTGCTGGTCCGGTAACTGGTAGAGTTTACCGTCGGGACCGGTGGTAAAATCGGTACCGATAAAATCCTCTAGATCCAGCTCAGGGTTGGTGACATCACTGCCCTCCCCGGTCATCCAATCGCTTAGATTACGAGCCTGTTGATAGCGCCAGTGAGTGCCAATTAGATCTGAATCGTTAACATAGGCATCATAAATATTTTCACCGGTCTGCATCTGGGTCTGCAGTTTTTCAACGACATCACCCTCGCCGATTAAGTCGTGATTAATCTTAATGCCGGTCAATTCAGTAAAGGCCTTTGCTAGCACTTTCGACTCGTACTCGTGAGTCGCAATATTCTCCGACACTACGTTAATCGATAATCCCGCAAAGGGTTTGGCGGCGTTGACAAACCAATCTATCTCGTCGCTTTGCTGCTGGCTACTGATACTCGACGGCTGAAATTCTTTAAGCCATTTTTCTGTAAGCTGGGCATCGGCTGCCGCTGCTCCGCTAGCGCCCAAAGCGACAGCGCTCGTAACTAACAACAACGCTTTTTTATAACCAACAATCATAGTGTTCTCCACACAATGTTTATAACTATTATTTTCACACAATGTTTACACGTAACATTTATAGCAAAGGCTCACACCCAACGAAAAACTGCCGCCCCATATAACAATGAAATCAGCAGCCCGCCCATCATAGGACTACCATAAAAACCCAGCCAAGCTAAACAGATAAACGCCGAGCCTAACAAACTAATAAAAAAACGATCTCCCGGCGTGGTCGCAATACGCAGCAACCCCATTTTCGGCGCCTGGGGCGCTTTAATACTCCATATAATCATAACAACCAGGGCCAGGCCAATTGAAGCAAAAAATAATACCGTCGGTGTCGTCCAGGCCATCCAGGACAAATCCATAATAATCTACCCCTCTAAAACAGTTACACCCGGCCCAGAGCAAAGCCCTTGGCGATATGGTTGCGGACAAAATAAATAACCAGCGCACCGGGTACAATGGTCAATACCCCCGCCGCGGCCAATACACCCCAATCTAGCCCCGAGGCCGACACGGTTCGGGTCATGGTGGCGGCAATGGATTTGGCTTCAACCGAGGTCAGGGTGCGGCTCAGCAACAATTCGACCCAGGAAAACATAAAGCAGAAAAACGCTGCAACACCCACACCGGAAGCTATAAGTGGCATAAATATTTTCCGGAAAAAACTAAAAAAACCATAGCCATCGATATAAGCTGTCTCGTCGATTTCTCGCGGCACTCCACGCATAAAACCCTCCAATATCCATACCGCCAGCGGCACATTAAACAGGGTGTGGGCCAGCGCCACCGCAATATGGGTGTCGAATAAACCGACACTGGAGTACAACTGAAAAAACGGTAGCGCAAATACAGCCGGTGGTGCCATGCGATTGCTAAGCAACCAGAAAAACAGATGTTTGTCGCCGATAAATCGATAGCGACTAAAAGCATAGGCAGCCGGTAGTGCCACCGACAGCGAAATCACTGTATTCATCAGCACATAGATAATAGAGTTGATATATCCGTTGTACCAACTGGCGTCGGTAAAGATCAGTAAATAGTTATCGAAGCTTAGTTGCTGTGGCCACAGCGAAAAAGTACTCAATATTTCCTGGTTGCTCTTCAGGCTCATATTAACAAGCCAGTAGATAGGCAGCATCAGAAAGACAATGTAGGCGAGCATTACCCAGGTTTTTTTGGTCGAGTTGTTCATTATACAAAGCCCCCCATTACTCTTCCTCGTCGCGGATCATCGCGGTGTAAAACACCCATGAAATCAGCATAATCACCAGAAAATAGATTAGTGAGAAGGCTGCAGCGGGGCCTAGGTCAAATTGACCGATAGCCATTTTTACCAAGTCGATCGACAGGAAGGTCGTGGCATTGCCGGGGCCGCCGCCGGTAACCACAAAAGGTTCGGTGTAAATCATAAAACTATCCATAAATCGCAACAGTATGGCTATGATCAATACCCCTTTAATCTTTGGTAATTCTATATAGCGAAAAACGCTCCAACTGCTGGCCTGATCGATCTTGGCCGCCTGATAATAGGCATCGGGTATCGACTGCAAACCGGCATAACACAGCAGTACAACCAGCGAGGTCCAGTGCCACACATCCATCAATACAATGGTAAACCAAGCAGCGTTGGCGTCCTGGGTGTAATTGTAATCAAACCCCAGCGCCTGTAGGCTGTGGCCCAGCAGGCCGATATCAATACGACTAAACACCTGCCAAATAGTGCCTACTACGTTCCAGGGTATTAACAGCGGCAATGCAATGAGTACCAGGCACAGCGAAGTCCACAATCCTTTTTGTTTCGGCATATTAAGCGCTATAAAAATACCTAGCGGTATTTCTATAATAAGAATAATGGCAGTAAACAACGACTGGCGTAGCAGCGCTTGGTGAATGCGCTCAGAGTGCAGCACTTCTTCGAACCACTCCAGGCCCACCCAAAAAAATTCGTTATTGCCGAAGGTGTCCTGCACCGAATAGTTGACCACAGTCATCAGCGGCACAATCGCCGAAAATGCGACCAACAGCAATACCGGCAACACCATTAACCAGGCTTTTTGATTGACGGTTTTTTTCATATCATTGCCCCTTTACCAGCCAATCATCGCAGTACACATGGCTGAAATTGGGATCGAAGGACAGGTAACAATTGGCCGCGCTGTGCTCAAATGACTTACCAACCAACACATCGATAGCGATTTCGCGGTGCCGTGTTCTAACAATTTTGTAGTGCCCTACATCCTCGATTCTCAGTAGTTCAACCGGCAATCCGCTGGAATCACTGCTTAAGGTTAAATGTTCGGGGCGAATACCGATGGTGGTTACCCCGGATAGCACTGGGTAGTGCTTGTTAAGTCGCAGGGTATAATCAGTGATTGACGCACCATTGCCAAAAATCGATGCGGGTATAATATTCATTCCCGGCGAGCCAATAAAATATCCTACAAAGGTATGCTTAGGCTGCTCAAACAATTGCTGCGGGCTGCCAATTTGTAGTACCTGGCCCTCAGACATCACCACCACCTGATCGGCGAAGGTTAGCGCCTCGGTTTGATCGTGGGTGACATAAATCATGGTATGAGACAGCTGTCGATGCAATTCTTTTAATTGGGTGCGCAGCGCCCACTTCATTTGCGGGTCGATCACTGTCAGCGGTTCGTCAAATAAAATGGCGTTGACTTGCTCTCGTACAATGCCCCGGCCTAGACTGATTTTTTGCTGAATGTCAGCCGACAATCCCTTGGCCTTCTGCGCCATCAGTGTTTCCAACCCTATCATTTGTGCTACCTGTTGTACTCGCCGACTGATATACGCGCTGTCCATTTTTCTGTTTTTCAACGGAAAGGCGAGATTCTCGGCGACGGTCATGGTGTCGTAGACAACGGGAAATTGAAAAACCTGGGCGATATTTCGTTGCGAGGTAGCCGCCTGGGTCATATCGACATCGTCAAACAAGATTCGACCCTGGGAGGGCTGTAGCAAGCCCGAGATGATATTGAGCAGGGTCGACTTGCCGCAGCCCGAGGGGCCTAACAACGCGTAGGCAGTGCCGTCTTGCCATTCATGATCCAAGGTTTGCAGGGCAAAATCAGCCGGTGTTTTCGGCGTCGGCTGATAGCTATGGGCGAGATTGGAAAGTGTTATTTTTGCCATTAGCGGTCAATTCTTAATGGGGTCTGCGCCGAGCAGACGATTGCCCTCAGCATCAAACAGGTAGGTATCTCGAGGGTCGACAAAAATACTGACAACAGCGCCGGACTCAAAATGACCAATACCGCCAACCAGCCCGACCCACTGCTCTATGCCATGCTGCAGGTGTAAATACGATTGAGAACCAGTGATCTCTGTTAACGTCAAAGTTGTATCAAAACGTAGCGGCTGTTGGCTGGTGGCTGTGAGCTCGACATCGCAGGGGCGAAAGCCGAGGCGGTAACTGCCATCATTGAGGTTAGTGAATCGGGAACCGAGGCCACTTAAAGATTGTCCGCCCGTACTAAAGTGGCCGCCAGTGCAGTCGACATCGATAAAATTCATCGGTGGATTGGAAAAGGTCTTGGCACTAAGAATATTATCTGGCTCTCGGTATACCGTCTCGCTGCAGCCGAATTGCAGGATAGTACCGGCGGCAAGAGTCGCGGTATTGCCTCCTAGTAGCAATGCCTCCTCGGCCTCGGTAGTGGCATAGACGAAAATGGCCCCGGACTCGGCAAACAGTTTAGGTATTTCAAGACGCATTTCTTCGCGTAATTTGTAGTCCAAATTTGCCAGCGGCTCGTCTAACAGCACCAACCCAGCGCCTTTAACCAGTGCCCGTGCCAGGGCACAGCGCTGTTGCTGCCCACCTGACAACTCCAACGGTTTACGCTGTAAAAAGTCGGACAATTTCATCATCGCCGCACTGTCTCGAACTTGTCTATCAATCTCGGCTTTCGATTTTTTTTGCAGTCTCAGCGGCGAGGCAATATTTTCATAAACAGTCATCGAGGGGTAATTAATAAACTGCTGGTAGACCATGGCTATATCGCGCCGCTGTACCGGTAGTCCGGTGACATCTTCACCGCGCCATAAAATTCGACCGCTACTGGGCTTTTCGAGGCCGGCCATCAAACGCATTAAGGTAGTTTTACCGGACAAGGTCGGCCCCAACAATACGTTCATTGAGGTGGCTTGCAAGTGCAGGGTGGTGGGATAGATTTGCGTTTCACCGGCTGCTGTCAGTGAGACATTCTCCAGTGTTAGCGACACCGATTGACTCCGTTTTGGGATACGAGAAATTAGCACGATCCCAGGGAATAAACAATTAAGTCGGTAAAAAAGGCAGCTATTAGCGCTACTACAGTAGCGATTCGGTTTTCAAAAAGACGACCACTGAACAAGCTGATTAAATAACAGCCAGCACAATGGCAGCGGTATTTAAAACGTCGCTGCGTTTGGCTTCGCGGCTAAGAGTTCAAACACTCAGATTGATACTGGAGCGACGCCGTTTGGCGCCGTTGCGCCTATCCATTAATTTGTCTTCTTGTTTGGCCCGACGCCGATCCACGGTATTGCGCCGCTCGCCGGGGTTAGTGCGCTGGCCTGGGGTTCCCGCCGTCGCCTGAACTTTGCTGCGCCGGGTTCGGTTCACTGCGGTGCCATTAGCGTGATAGATAGGTGGAATATTAACCATGTTAATCCTCTTTCTATCACTATCGGCCCGATCCGGTAGACCTTTAGTTATTGCTCGGCGCCGTCGCTGCCAGCTAGCTGTTCATACCAGCTTAACTGCCGCCGTAAATTGACCACTTCACCGACGATTAGCAATGTGGGTGGCAGTATTTTTTGCCGACTGACAAGCCCCGGCAATGTTGCCAGCGTGCCGGTCAACACTCGCTGATTGATAGTAGTCCCCTGCTGCACCAACGCAATCGGAGTGTCGTCACCACGTCCATGCTCGCGCAATTTCCCACAGATCATTTCCAGCCCCATTAATCCCATATAAAATACCAGTGTTTGCCCCGCAGCTACTAACTCCTGCCAAGGCAAATCGCAACTACCATCTTTGAGATGACCGGTTAGAAAGCGTACCGATTGGGCATAGTCACGGTGGGTTAAAGGAATACCCGCATAGGCAGCGCAACCAGATGCGGCGGTAATCCCTGGTACTACCTGGAAAGGTATGCCCTCCTGCGCCAGCAATTCGATCTCTTCACCGCCACGGCCAAATATAAAGGGGTCTCCACCCTTTAATCGCACCACTTTTTTACCCTGCTTGGCCAAGGTAACCAGCAGGGCGTTTATATCAGGCTGGGGAACCCGGTGCTCTGCACGGGCCTTGCCAACATTGATACGCTCAGCATCGCGACGCACCATATTCAATATGGGTTCGGCGACCAGGCGATCGTATAACACTACGTCTGCCTTTTGCATAAGCCGTAGCGCCTTGAAGGTGAGTAAATCCGGATCGCCGGGACCCGCGCCGACTAGATAGACCTCGCCGAGGCCGGTACCCTGATCCCGCTCTAGCTCACTGACAATCAGCGCTTCAGCCCGATCCCTGCGACCGGCAAACACCATTTCTGCCACAGGGCCTTCCAGTAGCCGCTCCCAAAATGAACGTCGGTCTTCAATATCCTCGAACCGCGCTTTAACCGCGGAGCGAAATTCACCGAGTAAACTCGCCAACTGACCGTAGGCGGCGGGAATACTGGACTCCAGCTTCGAGCGTAGTAGCCGTGCCAACACTGGGGAGTGGCCACCGCTAGACACCGCCACAACCAGTGGCGAGCGATCGATAATTGCCGGGAATATAAAACTGCACAGCGCGGGTTGGTCGACGACATTGACCGGCAGTTGTCTAGCCTGGGCGTCAACTGATACACGGGTATTCGTTGCCAGGTCATCGGTGGCGGCAACGACTAACTCTACGCCCAACAGTTGTGCGTCACTATAGGCTTGGCAATAGTATTGTCCGCCACTGCTATCGACTAAATCCTGCAATTGGTCATCGATAGTGAGGCTGACCACCGACACTTGGGCACCGGCCGCTGTTAATAGATTGGCCTTGCGCAGTGCGATAGCACCGCCTCCGACCAACAGACAGGGCCTGTTATTGAGTTGGAAAAAAAGCGGTAAAAACTCCATTATTGCAACCTAGTAAGCCCGCCCATATAGGGCAGCAAGACTTCAGGGATGTCTACCGAGCCGTCTTCTTGCTGGTAGTTTTCCATTATCGCTACCAGGGTTCTGCCTACTGCCAAACCGGAGCCGTTCACGGTGTGTAAAAATTCGGGCTTGCCGGTTTCGACATTGCGGCAGCGGGCCATCATGCGCCGGGCTTGGTAGTCGCCAAAATTACTGCAGGAAGAAATTTCCCGGTATTTCGCCTGGCCCGGTAGCCAAACCTCAAGATCATAGGTTTTTTGCGCCGAGAATCCCAGGTCGCCACCGCACAGTATCACTTTACGGTAGGGCAACTGCAGTTTTTGCAAAATGGCCTCGGCGTTATTGGTTAACGATTCCAGCGCATCGTCTGAGTGCTGCGCTCGTACCATCTTAACCATTTCAATTTTCTCAAATTGATGTTGCCGGATCATGCCGCGAGTGTCGCGTCCATAGCTGCCGGCCTCACTGCGAAAACAGGGGCTGTGGCAAACATAACGCAACGCCTCACCCAGCTCTTTATGCTCCAGAATGCGATCTCTAACCACATTAGTCACCGGTACCTCTGCAGTGGGAATAAGATAATAATCTTGATCCCCCTCCAGCTTGAACAAGTCCTCTTCGAATTTTGGCAGCTGACCGGTGCCGCGCAATGAGTCAGCGTTGACAATATAGGGGACATTAATTTCAGTATAGCCGTGCTCGTCGATATGGACGTCGAGCATAAACTGGATCAGCGCTCGATGTAATTTGGCAATAGCGCCCTGCATCACCACAAAACGAGAGCCGGTGATTTTGGCCCCCAGCTCAAAATCCAGGCCACCTATCTGCTCGCCGAGATCGACGTGATCCCGGGCCTGGTAATTAAATGTCTTGGCCAGGCCCCAGCTGAGCACCTCGATGTTGTCCTCTTCGTCGTTGCCTGCAGGTACCTGCGCATCCGGCATATTTGGGATGCTCATAATCAAAGCAGTGAGAGCGTCGCCGGCCTGTTGCGCGGCGGCCTTTAAGGTTTCTAGCTGAGCTTCAATTTTCGCCAGACTCTCGTTGACCGTACGTTTTGCTTCGTCTACCGACACCCCACTCTTAATCAGTTCACCGACTTTTTTAGACGCTTTTTTACGCTCCGCCAGTAAATTTTGGCTCTGGGTATCGGCCTCTTTTCTTTCGCTATCGAGCTTTAAAAACAACTCCACGTCAAAATCGTAGCGCTTGATTTTTAGCCGATCGGCTATCGCCTGGGGGTTTTCTCTAATCACTTTAATGTCGAGCATTCTAACGGATACCTGTTATAGGGAAAAAATGGGGCTTCTATCGGCCGGTCGCGGTGCTGCCTGCGGTATTATAATAATCTTGTCACTGTCATCGCAATCCACACCGCGACAATACAGCCAATCATACTGCTAGCCATATAGCCTAGTGCGGTGGTTATATGGCCATGTTCCAGCAGGTTGATGGTTTCCAGCGAGAACGTAGAAAAGGTGGTAAAAGCACCTAAAAAGCCGATCATAAGTACGTTGCGCCAGTCCTGGTGGATGGCAACGTGCTCTACGATAAATACATACAGTATACCGATAAAAAACGAACCTATGAAGTTCACCGCCAGCGTGGCAAAGGGAAAATGGCTGAGTGGGAATTTCTGCTGCAACAGGCTGTTAACCGCTGTGCCAACGCCGAAGCGGCTAATGGCGCCCAGCGCTCCGCCTACCGCAATCATTAACAAATTATTCATGGATGACCTATTTCTATGATTCCAAGCCCGTGTATTGACCCTGCCGATCGATAATAGCTGGTTATACTCAGCGATAACGTTTAAGTGCACTGCCTTGGTCTAGTTGGCGCAGATAATCAAGTTTCGTGCCTATTTGCTTTTCCAAACCACGGTCGACGGGGTAATAATAGCGACTATGCTGCAGTGCCTCGGGCAAGTAACTTTCCCCTGCGGCAAAAGCATCGGGCTCGTCATGAGCATAGCGATAGTCTCCGCCATAGCCCATCTCCTTCATCAAATTGGTCGGCGCATTGCGTAAATGTTCTGGAACCTCATAACTTGGTTGCTCACGCACCTGCGCCATAACCGAATTGAAAGCTTGGTAAACGGCATTGCTCTTAGCGGCACTGGCCAGGTAAATCACCGCCTGGGCAATCGCTAGCTCTCCTTCAGGACTGCCGAGGCGCTCTTGTACCTGCCAGGCATTGAGCGTCAATTCCAGCGCTCGGGGGTCGGCGTTGCCGATATCTTCACTGGCCATGCGCACTAGCCGCCGGGCGATATAAAGCGGGTCACATCCGCCGTCGAGCATGCGGCACAGCCAATACAGTGCGCCATCGGTGGAACTGCCCCGTACCGCCTTGTGCAACGCCGATATCTGCTCGTAAAAAACATCACCGCCCTTGTCAAAGCGGCGCACAAAACCGTCCAGCACTTCAGCGACTACCGCTTCATTGATCACTTTACAATTTTTATCACTATTGCTGGCATCGGTTTCTGCCAGCTCAATGGCCAACTCCAACAGGTTGAGCGCGCGGCGGGCATCTCCGTCTGCAGCCATAGACAATTGCAATAACTGTTGTTCTTCTATTTGGATACTGCTGCCGACAAAACTATCAATCGCTCGTGTAAACACCTGCCGTATTTCCGCTTCGCTCAATGGTCGTAATTTGTAGACCCGGGTCCGGGAAAGTAGTGCATTGTTGAGTTCAAAAGAGGGGTTTTCGGTAGTGGCACCGACAAACAGCACAGTACCGTCTTCAACATAGGGTAAAAAAGCGTCCTGCTGCGCCTTGTTAAAACGGTGAACTTCATCGATAAAAAGAATCGTCTGACGCCCAGATGCCTGATGGTGCCTAGCCTCCTCCACTGCGTTGCGAATATCTTTAACACCGGCTAACACCGCCGACAGGCTGACAAAATGACTGTCTGCGAGCTGCGCAATCAACTTTGCCAGTGATGTTTTTCCGACCCCTGGGGGGCCCCAAAGTATCATCGAATGCAACTGGCCAGTGACTAGCGCCTCTCTCAGTGGCTTGCCCTCGTCGAGCAGATGCCGCTGGCCGATATAGTGCTGCAACGAGGTGGGTCGCATTTTTGCCGCCAACGGTTGGTAGCGATTTTCAATGGCAAATAGATCGTTCACGGCTGGACATTGCTTTCATTGACGGCAGCTGCCGCTGGGATGGTTTCATCTATAACATCGATTCCCGGGGGCGGGCTAAACTGAAACTGACTATCATCAATGGGGCGGTTAAGTACCCGCTCGCTGAACAGTAACCGAGTCTGCTGGCTGAATTCGTCTCGAAACGATAGCGATTGTAATTGTCGGTCTAAGAATACAATCTCTAACTCGCGGAATATCGCCTCATCACTGTGTGCCTGCAACCGGTATTGACTGCTTTGTCCCGTTACTGTTCGCGTCACTTGGTAGCGTTTCCCTATTTGCTCGATATCGCCACTGAGCAGCAGCGCTGGAATACTACCCTCATCGGCGACAAAGGTTTTACGGGTGGCCTGTTCGAGATCAATATCGTACAACCACAACGTTGCGCCATCACTAACCACCAAGTGCTGATAGGGTTCCTGCGCCAATTGATAAAAGTGCTGAGGTCTTTTAATCCGCAGTAAACCAGTGACATCTTGTAAAATATTACCCGCCTCATCCGTCGTCGTCTGTCGGTAGTTGGCGGCGATAGTCTGCATCTGCGCCAGCTGCTGCGATAGCTGCGTCAACGCAGGTATTTCGCTGGTCTGACCTGCCAGTAGCGATGAAACGCTGGTCATTAACGCCACAAGTAATAATGCTAATTTCACTAGATACCCACTTTTCCCAAATTGTTTTTGATTGAACTTATTCCACCCCAGCACTGTAGCGACACAGTAATGAACAAACCCTGAACGCAGCGGGCCTAGTTTGATGCTGGTGGTGGCGCCAGCACTTCACGACTACCATTAGAGCTCATTTCAGTAACCACACCAGCGCCTTCCATCGCCTCTATTAACCTCGCCGCACGATTGTATCCAATACGCAATTTGCGCTGCACTGAGGATATAGATGCGCGACGTGACTGCGTTACGTAGTAGACCGCCTCGTCGTACAGCGCATCTGCCTCGGCATCTTCTTCGGGCTTACCATCACTTGAGAATCCCGGAATCGCCGGGCCGCTGGCACCCTCGTCCAGTAGGCCCTCGATATAGGCTGGTTTGCCGCGCTGCTTCCAATCGGCAACCACCCGGTGTACTTCTTCGTCGGAACAGAACGCGCCGTGTACCCGCACCGGCAACCCAGTTCCCGGCGGCAAATACAACATATCACCGTGGCCTAACAACTGTTCGGCGCCGCCCTGGTCAAGTATGGTACGCGAATCCACACGGGAAGAGACCTGGAAGGCAATACGCGTTGGCACGTTAGCTTTGATCAAGCCGGTAATAACATCCACTGACGGGCGCTGGGTTGCCAGTATTAAGTGGATGCCAGCAGCTCTGGCTTTCTGCGCGATGCGGGCTATTAGCTCCTCAACTTTTTTACCTACCACCATGATCATATCGGCAAATTCGTCGATAACAACCACAATAGATGGCAGGCTTTCTAGGGTCGGCGGAGGCGGTGGTTCCGCACCGGGTACATAGGCTGCGGCTTGTGAAATATCGTCGGGATTCCACAGCGGGTCGAGAATCGGCTCACCGGCTTCAATCGCATCATTTATCTTGCGATTAAATCCAGCCAGATTTCTAACCCCCATTGCAGACATTAGTTTATAGCGCCGCTCCATCTCGGCTACACACCAGCGCAGACCATTGGCGGCGTCTTTCATATCGGTGATCACTGGTGTCAACAAGTGAGGGATACCGTCGTATACCGACAGTTCCAACATTTTTGGGTCGACCAAGATAAGGCGCACTTCAGCCGGTGTTGATTTGTACAGCAAACTCAACAGCATCGCATTGACACCCACAGACTTACCAGAGCCAGTAGTACCGGCAACCAGCAGGTGTGGCATCTTGCTGAGGTCGGCGACAATAGGCTCTCCGGAAATATCGTGACCCAATGCCAGTGTTAAGGGCGATTTGGATTTGTCATATACCTGTGAAGACAGCACATCGCGGAAATTGACTATCGCTCTATCTTCATTGGGTATTTCAATACCCACCACTGACTTTCCCGGTATTACCTCCACTACTCGCACACTGATTACCGCAAGTGAGCGGGCAATATCTTTGGCTAGATTAGTTATTTTACTGACTTTAACACCGGTGCCGGGCTGAATTTCAAAGCGCGTTACTACTGGACCTGGCAGCACTTCAACGACTTCGGCCAGCACCCCAAAATCTTTCAACTTATGCTCGAGCAACTTTGACAGCGCCGCTAAGGCATCGGGCGAATAACCCTTTTTGTGACTTTCGTCGGCGGGATCTAACAGCCCCAAAGGCGGCAGCGCACCGGTGACCGGGGCGTTGAAAAGTGGCTGTTGACGCTCCCGTTCGCTGCGTTCACTGGTAGCTGGTTTGCTAGGCAGCAGTTGGATTTTTGGCGCTATGCGAACCTTTTCTTTTTCTACGTGACGGGCGATCACTTGTTGACGCTGTTTGATCGCCCCCTTGCGATCACGATATTGCCCAAGCTTCTGTTGATAGCGGTGAAACTGGCGGCGACTGTAACCAGCAAATTTCAGTGTGTAGAAACCGACTTCGTCCATTAGTTTCAACCAGGAGAGATCGGTAAAAATAGTCAAGCCGAACAACAGTACAGACAGTAAGATTAAGCGACTGCCAAACAAGTTGAAAGCATCGGTAGAGAGCTCAGCCACCCCTTTGCCGAGGGCGCCGCCGCTACCAAAAGGCAGTGATGACGGACTTACGTCCCCCAGTGTTGCCAGCGCAGTACTGGCAATCATTACCAAGGCAAAGCCGGTAATACGCATGGCGAAGGTCACTGCATCAAAACCGTTGGGGGAATAACGCTCGCGGAATAGTATCCAGGCGCGGTAGCCAATCATCATAGGAAAAAGGTAGGCCATATAACCAAACACAGAAAAGCAGACATCCGCCAACCAAGCACCGGTAGCGCCACCGGCATTGAGCACAGCGCCGCCACTGCCGGTACGAGACCAGCCAGGGTCGGCTACATCGTAGCTTTGTAGCGATACTAGCAGATATAAAAATGTGGCGACAAAACCTATTAGCGCACCTTCACGCAGACGCGGTACTAATATGTCCATAGCGGCACTACCGCCGAGCTGGCCAGCGGCTTGTTTGTTAGAGGCTTGTTTGCCCAAAATATCAATTACCTTTAGTCGCGGCAGGCTGTTCGAAGAGCTTTGTTCACAAGCCCCGTTTAGGCTTACCTACTATTCAAAATGAATGCAATATTACCATTTAAATCAGCAGTTTGCCTCAATAACTAGAATTTCGACAAATTCCGCAGCCAGCGGTGTTGCTGAAGGGGAAAATCACCTATCATACCGCCAACTTCAGCCATCTTCACTCACAGTTTAGCGAGGACAAAGACGGCCATACATTTTTTCAGGCATCGCATGTAACGATGTCCTGCACCACGATTTGTAAGCATTATTATTTGTAACCATATTTGTAACCATATTTGTAACCATAGCACCCTATGAGCGAATTACAGCACCACCCATTGATTATTCTCGGTTCCGGACCCGCCGGCTACAGCGCGGCAGTTTATGCCGCCCGAGCAAACTTAAATCCCGTGGTCTTGACCGGCATGGAACAGGGCGGCCAGTTGACCACCACCACCGATGTCGACAACTGGCCCGGTGGCGCCGAGGGCCTACAGGGCCCGGACTTGATGGTGCAAATGCAGCAGCACGCCGAGCGTTTCGACACCAACATCATCTTTGATCACATCGAGGAAACAGACCTGCAAACAAGGCCCTTTATCCTCAAGGGAAACAGTGCCACCTACAGCTGTGACTCCCTGATTATTGCCACTGGCGCCTCGGCCCAGTACCTAGGTTTACCCTCGGAAGATGCTTTTATGGGCAGGGGCGTTAGCGCCTGCGCCACCTGCGACGGTTTTTTCTATAGAGGCAAGAATGTCGCCGTTATTGGCGGCGGTAATACCGCGGTGGAAGAAGCGCTCTACCTGTCCAATATTGCGGCGTCCGTCACCCTCATTCACCGCCGTGACAGCTTGCGCTCGGAAAAAATATTGCAAGACAAGCTGTTCGAGAAGCAGCGCAACGGCAATGTTAATATATTATGGAATCACACCCTCGAAGAAATTACCGGTGACGACATGGGCGTAACCGGACTGCGTGCCTGTAGTACCCTCACCGGCGAAACCCAATCCATCGAAGTGGACGGTGTGTTTATCGCCATTGGCCACAAACCCAATACCGATATTTTTGCCGGGCAACTGGCCATGAACGCGGGTTATATCACTATTAACAGCGGACTGCAGGGCAACGCAACGCAAACCAGTGTCGAAGGTGTATTTGCCGCCGGCGATGTCGCCGACCAAGTTTATCGGCAGGCAGTGACGTCTGCTGGGGCCGGCTGCATGGCTGCACTGGATGCCGAAAAGTATATGGACGATCTGGCCTAATAATCGAGCAACAGGAATCCGCTATGTCTGAGATAACCTGGTTGTCGCCGCACAGCGTTGATTTCCCCGCCACCAGCGATGCCGCCAGCAACCCTAACGGGCTACTGGCAGCGGGGGGCGATTTGAGCATCGAGCGCCTTGTCAGCGCTTACAAAAAGGGTATTTTCCCCTGGTATGAAGAACCACAGCCCATTTTGTGGTGGTCGCCGAACCCCAGGACGGTGCTATTTCCCGAGCAACTCCGGATTTCCAGGAGCTTAAACAAACGTATTAAGCGCGGCGAGTACACAGTCACCTTCGACCAGGCCTTCGGCACTGTCATGCAACACTGCGCCAACGTTCCTCGCCAGGGACAGCATGGCACATGGATTGGTGACGAGATGCTGGACGCCTACTGCCAACTACATGACCAGGGTTTCGCGCACTCGGTTGAAAGCTGGTATGAAGACAGGCTAGTTGGTGGGCTTTACGGCATTGCCATAGGCCGCATATTTTTTGGCGAATCGATGTTTAGCCTGCGCAGCGACGCATCGAAAGTCGCATTTTCGCGACTGGTCATGCAGCTAAAGCAATGGGATTACGCGGTCATTGACTGTCAAGTGGGCAACAGCCACTTGACCAGTCTGGGGGCTCAAGAAATTGACAGAGCCCATTTTGAACAGCTGTTGCGAGACAATATTGAGCAACCGCAACAAGCGCAATGGTCTGCGCTGGGCTCTGAACAAACGGCACTAACAGTAGCTGCCAGCCTTTTACCGCACCGATAATGCTGAACGGCTTGAAGAGAGTGAGATGACTGATTTATCGCGATTAAAACTCTACGCTACCCACCCTCACCCCTGCAGCTATTTAGCTGGCGAACAGGCCACCACCGTTTTTATTGATCCGGATGCAAACGTCAATCAACAGACCTATAGCGAACTAGCAGATTTGGGTTTTCGCCGTAGCGGCGGACATATTTACCGCCCCCACTGCGTCAACTGCCAGGCCTGCTTGGCGGCACGTATTCCGGTTCAGCAATTCAATGCCAAGCGTAATCAGCGCAAGATATGGAATCGCAATAAGGATTTGTTGGTCGAGGAAGTCGAAGACATCGACAGCGAAGAGTACTTCCTTTTGTATCAACGCTATATAGACCTCCGCCACCGGGACGGCGATATGTTTCCGGCCACCCGCGAGCAGTACCAATCCTTTTTAACCAAAGAGTGGGACAGCACTCGGTTTTTTAATTTTCGCAGCGCCGACAAACTACTCGCTGTCGCGGTAGTCGACCAGCTTACCCGAGGTTTAGCCGCTGTGTATACATTTTATGATGGCGACTGTGAGCGGCGCAGCCTGGGCAGCTACGCCATTTTGTGGCAAATCGAAATGGCCCGACAACTAGAGCTACCTTACCTGTACCTAGGATACTGGATTAGAAATTGTCGTAAAATGAATTACAAAAAAGACTATCAGCCAATGGAAATTCTTGTCGACAACCGCTGGCAGAGATGGCAGGAAAATAATGGCGTGCAGGCTACCCATAAGACCCGACAAACAAATGGGTAGCAAACTTGGGGCGTTTAGGGCACAATGCGCGCAGTTTTTCACCAGTTGGCGCCTAGCTGACTGCGGCAATACCAACACGCTCGTTTAAACGGCCAGTTTAACGAATAATTATCTGTTTATCGTACGACACACTAGATTCTAACTGGAGATTTCGCCGAATGGCAAAAGAAGATCAAATTGAAATGGAAGGGGAAGTCATCGATACACTTCCCAATACTACCTTTAAAGTTGAACTTGAAAATGGCCACGTAGTTATTGCCCATATTTCAGGGAAAATGCGCAAAAACTACATTCGTATTTTAACTGGCGATAAGGTCCGGGTCGAATTGACGCCCTATGATTTAAGCAAGGGCCGTATTACGTACCGGGCCCGCTAGGCCATCGGGAAGAAGTGGCTAAACCGCCACTTCTTCCTCGAGTAATTCAAGCTTGCCGTCGATCACACGAATTTCGACAATGCCCCCCTCCTTCGCTAAATCACCAAACAATACTCGCTCTGCCAAGGGCTTTTTGATGTATTCCTGAATAACCCTCGCCATCGGCCGCGCGCCCATGTCCTTGTCGTAGCCTTTATTCACTAGCCACATACGTGCCTCGTCATCGACATCCAAGGTGACGGCTTTGTCGTCCAACTGACTTTGCAGCTCCACCAAAAATTTGTCTACAACGGTTAGTATCACCTCTTCGGGCAGCGGCTCAAACTGAATAATAGCATCTAGTCGGTTGCGGAACTCAGGGGTAAACAGGCGGTTGATTGCCTCCATCGCATCGCTGCTATTGTCTTGCTCGGTGAAACCCATGGTGCGCCTGCTGATTGATTCTGCACCGGCGTTAGTTGTCATAACGAAGATGACGTTGCGAAAATCAGCCTTGCGACCATTGTTATCCGTTAAGGTACCGTGGTCCATGATCTGCAACAGTAAGTTGAATACCTCGGGGTGGGCCTTCTCAATCTCATCTAACAATACCACTGAGTGAGGATGTTTGCTTACCGCCTCAGTTAGCAGTCCACCCTGGTCAAAACCTACATAGCCCGGCGGTGCCCCGATCAACCGCGAAACGGTGTGGCGCTCCATATATTCTGACATGTCGAAACGAATAAGCTCTAGGTCGAGTATTTTCGCCAACTGGTTGGTTATTTCCGTCTTGCCTACCCCAGTCGGACCCGCCAGTAAAAACGAGCCTATCGGTTTTTCTACCGGCTTTAAGCCCGCCCTGGCCATTTTAATCGATGTGGCCAGCGACGAAATTGCCTGATCTTGGCCAAATACCACCATTTTGAGATTGTCTTCGAGTTTCAGCAACGAATCTTTGTCGTCGGAGGATACGGATTTTGGCGGAATACGGGCGATTTTTGCCACTACTGCTTCGATATCGGTGACATCAATTGTATCTTTGCGATCATCCTTGCTCAGCAATTGCTGGTAGGCGCCAGCCTCATCGATGACATCAATGGCCTTATCGGGAAGGAATCGATCATTAATATAACGTTCAGACAATTCCGCGGCAGACTCCAGCGCTTTATCGGTATAACTCAGCCCGTGATGCTCCTCGAAACGACTTTTTAACCCCTGCAGTATTTTGTAGGTGTCATTGACCGAGGGCTCGAGCACATCAATTTTTTGAAAACGACGACTCAATGCTCGATCTTTTTCAAAAATACCGCGATATTCCTGGAACGTGGTGGAACCGAAGCAGCGTAACTGACCAGAACTCAGTAACGGCTTAAGTAAATTCGAAGCATCCATGACTCCGCCAGAGGCGGCGCCAGCACCGATTATGGTATGTATTTCGTCGATAAACAGTATCGATTTTTCTCGGTTTTTTAGCTCAGCTAGCAAGCCCTTAAAGCGTTTCTCGAAGTCACCGCGATATTTGGTTCCCGCCAACAGCGAGCCCAAATCCAGGGAGTAGACCACCGAACCCAGCAATATATCCGGGACGTCGCCATCGACAATCATTCTCGCCAGACCTTCGGCGATCGCTGTTTTTCCAACTCCCGATTCACCCACTAACAGCGGATTATTTTTGCGCCGCCGAGCAAGAATTTGAGACACTCGCTCGACTTCCACGCTGCGGCCAATCAACGGATCGATACGCCCTGACTTGGCCTCTTCGTTAAGGTTAGTGGCAAAACTTTCGAGCGGGTTTTTCTCCCCATCCGGCGACAGTTGCTCCTCGTCAGATTGCTGCTGATTGTGATCCAAGTTCTGATCGCCGTGTCCGGCTACTTTTGATTTCCCATGCGTCAGATAATTGACCACATCGAGACGCGCCACAGATTGCTGCTTTAAGAAGTAGACAGCCTGGCTTTCCTGTTCGCTAAAAATGGCTACCAATACATTGGCACCAGACACTTCGTTTTTCCCAGAGGATTGCACGTGAAACACCGCCCGCTGTAAAACCCGCTGAAAGCCGAGTGTGGGCTGCGTTTCGCGCTCCTCTTCGCGCTCGGGAATGAGTGGCGTGGTGGAATCGACGAAGGCACTGAGTTCCGACTCGAGCTGAATAAGATCAGCACCACAGGCCAGCAATACGTCGGCGGCAACATCGTTGTCGATGAGCGACAGCAGTAAATGCTCCACTGTCATAAATTCATGGCGTTTGCTGCGCGCGCCTTTAAAGGCTTGATTGAGCGTCTGCTCCAAATCTTTACTTAACATAATGACTCCAATAATTGCTGCGCTAGTCTTCGGAATTTTCCGACGCTTCGATTTCTGCCATCAGCGGGTGCTGACTCTCCCTTGCGTATTGATTCACCTGCGCGGCTTTAGTTTCAGCAATATCACGGGTAAAGATACCACAGACACCCTTTCCCTGAGTGTGTACTGCTAGCATAACCTGGGTTGCTTTTTCTCTACCCATGTAAAAAAACGTTTCCAACACCTCAACAACAAACTCCATTGGCGTATAGTCATCGTTCAGCAAAATCACCTGGTACATTTGCGGGCGAGTAAGCGCAGGCTTTTGCTCGGCAACTGCCAAATTGCCGTCGTTATGCTCCGAATCATCCTCGCCCATCAGTAATGGTAGTAGATGTTGTCGGTATTCACCGCTATTGGGTGTTGTTGATAGTCGCGTATCGATGCCCAAAACCTCTGTAAGTGTTCTATTTAGAATAGTAGAGTCTACGCCTGCGGTCGCTAAACATAAGCAAATCGACGGCCCTACCCTTTGACTGCAACCCTATCGAATATTTACCAATTTGACCCCCGGTAGGCCCACCTTGCGCAGAATATCTATATATTGTGCCTAAAAGTATAATTACAACCAAAAAATATAGGAATGGTTCAAACTGTTACTCAAACGTTCTATAAAATTATCGAAAATCGCCCCGTATAACTTGACTACACAGCGATAAATGACTAGTTTTTCTAGTGATCGGTAGCTGTCACTAACCGATTTTAGCGACCGTTAATACTTTGATGTAAATATGCCTTATTGAAGGCGGAAATAAAAGGATTTAGCTATGCAATTAGGTACAGTGAAATGGTTTAATAACGCCAAAGGTTTTGGGTTTATTCTTCCAGAAATAGGTAGCGACGATATATTTGCTCATTATTCAGCCATTGACATGGAAGGCTACAAGTCTTTAAAAGCTGGACAGCGAGTGGAATATGACACCATTACTGGCCCCAAAGGATTACACGCGACCAATATACACGGCGCCAAAGAGATTGAATCTACAGCGTAACAACGATAACGGCCACCTTAATCTAAACACTCCCCCTGGTACCTAGCTCGGCGTATAATCGATGGCATAACGTCTATATTGCTGTATTTAGGCACTATTTTGACCTACTGTAAGCCTAGCTACCGCAGATTTTATGTACATACCTTAACTACCGACATAGTCCTACACGCCTATGCTGGTATCTCGCTAGCGCCCCAGAACTACATGTTTTTGATAATCTCGGCACCAAAACCAGAGCAACTGACCAAAGTCGCTCCCTCCATTGACCGTGCGAAGTCATAGGTCACTGTCCCTGCGCCAATAGCACCATTCATTCCAGTCAATATACGGTCTGCGGCGCTATTCCAGCCGATATGGCGCAACATCATCTCTGCCGAGAGGATCAGCGAGCTTGGATTGACCTTGTCCAAGCCCGCGTATTTTGGCGCAGTGCCGTGGGTCGCTTCAAACAGCGCGATACTGTCGCTGAGATTAGCCCCTGGCGCGATACCAATTCCACCGACTTGAGCCGCAAGCATATCCGATAAGTGGTCGCCGTTTAAATTCATAGTAGCGATAACACTGTACTCCTCTGGACGTAGTAGTAACTGCTGCAGCATTGTATCGACAATAATGTCTTTGATAATAATTGTTGTACCACTCGTCGGGTTAACCAGGCTGGCCCAGGGGCCCCCGTCGATCAATGTAGCGCCAAACTCCTCCACCGCCAACTCGTAACCCCAATCCCTGAATGCGCCCTCGGTAAACTTCATTATATTACCCTTGTGGACAATACTGAGAGAGGGTAAATCTTGATCAATTGTATACTGTAGGGCTTTGCGAATAAGTCGCTGGGAGCCCTCTTTGGAGGCTGGTTTGATGCCGATACCACAGTGCTCGGGAAAGCGAATTTTAGTGACGCCCATCTCCTCTTGTAAAAACCGAATAAGCTTTTGTGCCTGCGCAGACCCTGAGCGCCATTCAATACCCGCGTAGCTGTCCTCTGAATTTTCCCGGAATACCACCACATTGGTGTTCTCGGGAGCTCGCAGCGGTGCCGGCACACCGCTAAACCACCGCACCGGTCGCAAATTTGTATAAAGATCAAGCTCCTGGCGCAGGGCGATATTTAGAGAGCGAAATCCGCCCCCTACCGGCGTCGTCAAAGGACCCTTAATGGCCACCACGTATTCCTTGATCGCATCGAGGGTTTCGGCGGGATACCAATCTCCATCGTAGAGCTCAGCGGCACGCTCACCGATGAACATCTCCATCCAGCTAATTCGCTTGCGGTCACCGTAGGCCTTGGCCACCGCTGCATCCACCACGGCTATCATTACCGGGGTAATATCAACACCTACGCCATCGCCGACTATATAGGGGATTATCGGATTGTTTGGCACGGTCAACGAGCGGCCATCATTTATCCGAATCGGCTCTCCATCACTGGGGACTTTGATATATTGGTATAACATAAACATCCTCTATTGCAGCACACAGCAAAATTCGGCTCACCGCCTTTTTAGGCATCCATAAAAAAAGGCCAAGACGCAAATCTTGACCTCCCTTAGTCAGCACAGTACCGACAAGCGTTAGCCGAAATTGGCCAGAGCTGCGTTTAAGGTTGCGCTGGGGCGTAGCACCTTCATAGCGAGTTCTGTGTTGGGGTGGTAATAACCACCTATATCCATCGGCTTACCCTGTACGGCGTTGAGTTCAGAAATAATTACCTGCTCGTTATCCCCCAACTCCTTGGCCAACTGACTGAAGCGCGCCGCCAGGTCCGTATCCTCTGTTTGCTCTGACAAAGCTCGGGCCCAGTACAGCGCTAGATAGAAATGGCTACCACGATTGTCTATTTCCCCTACTTTACGCGATGGCGATTTATTGTTTTGCAAAAATACCGCCGTTGCCTGATCCAGGGTGGCCGCCAGTAACTTTGCCTTAGTATTGCCAGACTTTTCAGCTAGGTCCTCCAACGACACGGCCAGTGCGAGAAACTCCCCAAGGGAGTCCCAGCGCAGGTGGCCCTCCTCCTCAAATTGCTGTACATGCTTGGGTGCGGAACCGCCGGCACCGGTCTCAAACAGACCTCCACCTCCCATCAGCGGTACAATCGACAGCATCTTAGCGCTGGTACCCAGCTCCATAATAGGAAACAGATCGGTAAGGTAATCACGCAATACATTGCCGGTAACCGAAATGGTATCCTGGCCCCTAATGAGTCGCTCCATGGTAAAGCGAATCGCAGTCACTGGGTCCATAATCCGAATATCGAGCCCTGCGGTATCGTGATCCTTTAAGTACTTCTCGACCTTTGCTATCAATTGAGAATCGTGGGCCCGACCACTATCGAGCCAGAAAATAGCCGGCATACCGGTCAATCGAGCGCGTTTTACAGCCAGTTTAACCCAGTCTTGAATTGGGGCATCCTTGACCTGACACATGCGCCAGATATCTCCAGTCTCTACTGCGCTCTCGATCAGCACTGTACCGCTGTCGTCGACAATACGGGTAGTGCCATCACACACCATCTCAAAGGTCTTGTCGTGCGACCCGTACTCTTCCGCCTTTTGCGCCATCAGCCCGACATTAGGCACTGTGCCCATGGTAACCGGATCGAAAGCACCGTGCGTTTTACAAAAATTGACCACTTCTTGATAGATGGTCGCGTAGGTGCTCTCTGGAATAACAGCTTTGGTGTCGTGCAAGCGGCCATCGGGACCCCACATTTTACCAGACTCCCGAATCATTGCCGGCATTGACGCGTCGACAATAACGTCACTCGGAACGTGCAAGTTAGATATGCCTTTGTCGGAATTCACCATTGCCAGCTTGGGACGGTCTAAATAACAGGCGCGGATATCTTCTTCTATCTCAGTGCGCTGAGACAGGGACAGCCCTTCAATTTTCTCGTAGACATTACCCAGACCGTTGTTGGGATCGACCCCAATTCGCTCAAACACCGCAGCATGTTTCTCGAATAGCTCGCGATAGAATACGGTCACTGCGTGACCAAACACAATAGGGTGGGAAACCTTCATCATGGTTGCTTTGACGTGTAATGAAAACAGTACGTCGGTATTTTTGGCGTCTTCGATCTGCTCCTCAAAGAACTGTCGCAGTGCCTTGGCGCTCATAAACATACCGTCAATGACCTCGCCTTGCAGTAGCGGCAGTTTTTCTTTCAACAGGGTTTTATTACCCTTGGCATCGGTGAACTCAATATTCACAGTGCAAGCCTTATTAATCTCCACAGATTGTTCACTGGAGTAAAAGTCACCGCCGCGCATATGGGCTACATGTGACTTGGAAGCCTGACTCCAAACACCCATCTTATGAGGGTTGTTGCGGGCATATTGTTTGACCGATGGCGGTGCCCTACGGTCTGAATTACCCTCTCTGAGCACCGGGTTAACGGCACTACCCAACACTTTCGCGTAGCGATCCTGCAGCGCCTTCTCGCTATCATTGGAGGACTCCTCAGGGTAGTTTGGCACATCATAACCCTGGCCCTGCAACTCTTCGATAGCAGCCTTCAGCTGCGGGATAGAGGCGCTGACGTTGGGTAGCTTAATAATATTGGCTTCTGGTCGCAGCGCCAACTCACCGAGGTTGGCAAGCTCGTCGACAACTTTTTGGTCATCCCGCAGCTGCTCCGGAAAATTGGCTAATATACGCGCAGCCAAAGAAATATCTCGGGGCTCGATGTTAATATCAGCGGCCTTGCTAAAAGTATTGATTATGGGCAGTAGCGAATACGTGGCTAAGGCCGGAGCCTCGTCGGTGATGGTATAAATTATTGTTGGTGTATCAGTGGTCATATGCTGTCCTAATTTATGGCTAAGATAGGGCCGGAGGTTTGATAAGCGGCAACTTTTGATCGCCACTGTCAACGAAGCTCAAACCGCCTTCATTATTTCGCCGTTGCAGTATATCAGCAAGCACTGGCAACTGATAGCTGGTAAAATACCTGCTAAGCCCACAGCACACAGTGAATTATGTCGACGCTCATAATGTTAAACAAACCGTTTCAGGTTCTCTCTCAATTCACTGATGGTGAGGGTCGCAGCACCCTGACTGAATTTATCCGCGTTAAAAATGTCTATCCCGCCGGCCGGCTGGATTATGACTCTGAGGGACTGTTGCTGCTCACCGACGACGGCCAGCTGCAACAGCAAATAAGCAACCCACGCGCAAAAATGGCGAAAACCTATTGGGCGCAGGTCGAGGGGCTGGCCTGCGACAGCGATTTACAGCCACTAAGGCAGGGCATCACTCTCAATGACGGTCGCTGTCAAGGCGCCCAAGCGCAGTTAATCGACGCGCCCGCAGTGTGGGACCGAGAGCCGCCGATTAGAGTGCGCCAACATGCGCCAACCAGCTGGATTGAACTGACGATTCGGGAGGGACGCAACCGGCAGGTGCGACGAATGACTGCTGCGATTGGTTTTCCAACACTGCGCCTGATCAGAGTACGGATCGGAGATTGGTCGCTGGCGGAGTTGGCACCGGGAGAATACCGCCAACTTAGCGTTCACTCGACTAAAAAGCCGCACGGCAATAACAGCAAACGCTTTAAACCTGCCTCCCGGCGTCGATCAAGGTTATAATGAGTTAATCATTCAACAAAACAAAGCGTCAACAAGACCTATGAATCACCGTCCTAACAGTTCGTGGCAGCCTCACGTTACAGTTGCCACTATTGTCGAACACAACAATAAATTTCTGTTAGTCGAAGAGATGGCGGAAGGCAGATTGGTGTTAAACCAACCCGCTGGGCACCTCGACCAAAATGAAAGCCTACAGCAAGCAGCGGTACGAGAGACACTCGAAGAAACCGCTTGGACGGTGGCACTGAAGGGGGTCGTAGGCATAGCGTTGAACTATTCATCGTTCCATCAAATAACTTACCATCGCACCACATTTTTCGCCAAAGCCCTCAGCCACGACCCGGACCGAGCCCTGGATCAGGGTATCGCCAGAGCACTATGGTTGAGCTACGACGATATGCTCGAGGCCGCTCAGCAGATGCGTTCGCCGCTGGTTATTAGCTCAGTTGAGCAATACCGCGCGGGCCACCGCTACCCTCTAGAATTGGTTTTTTAAGGCATAACTATGAATACCGAAGACCCCAAAAAAGTCATTGTCGGCATGTCCGGTGGTGTCGACTCCTCCGTCGCTGCCCTGTTGTTGCAACAACAGGGCTATCGGGTAGAGGGTTTATTTATGAAAAACTGGGACGAAGACGACGGCACTGAATATTGTACTGCAAAGGACGATTTGGCTGATGCTCAGGCAGTCAGTGACAAACTGGGCATTCATTTGCACACCGCCAATTTCGCCAGCGAATACTGGGACAATGTATTCGAACACTTCCTCAGTGAATATCAAGCGGGGCGAACCCCCAACCCCGACATCCTATGTAATCGCGAAATAAAATTTAAGGCTTTCTTGGACTATGCCACCAGCCTCGGTGCTGATTATATAGCCACCGGGCACTACACGCGCAAGCGCGGCGAAGGTGCCGGCACGCAACTGCTAAAGGGACTCGACAGCAACAAAGACCAAAGTTACTTTTTACACGCGGTAGCCGGTGAACAAATTGCCAGAAGTTTATTTCCGGTCGGAGAGCTAGAAAAACCGCGGGTACGTCAACTCGCCCAAGAACATGATCTGATCACCCACGACAAAAAAGACAGCACCGGCATTTGTTTTATTGGCGAGCGGCGCTTTAAAGATTTTCTGGCCCAGTATCTACCTGCCCAGCCCGGCCCTATAGAAAGTGTCGACGGCAACACTATGGGGCAGCACAGCGGCTTGATGTACCATACCATTGGCCAGCGCCAAGGGCTGGGTATCGGTGGTGTTAAAGGCGCCGGCGAACAACCTTGGTATGTCGTGGAAAAAGACTTGCAGCGCAATGTATTGATAGTCGCCCAGGGCGCCAACCATAAAAAACTATTTAAACAAGCCCTGTACACCGGTAGCATTCACTGGATTGACTGCACAGAGCCGCAGCTACCCTACCGCTGTATGGCCAAGACCCGCTACCGCCAGGCCGACCAGCATTGCACTATAGTTAGCGCTGCCAACGGCGGTTATGATATTTTATTCGATGAACCACAGCGAGCTATCACGCCGGGCCAGTCGGTGGTCTTCTATTGCGCTGACGTTTGCCTTGGCGGCGGCATCATCGAACAGGCTTGGGATCTACCCAGTACGGTCACTGCCAGGGCTAAACCGTGACCGAGCGCGCCAACATCGATACAGACCGTGTTCTTGCACTCGCTGGCCTGCTACAAAGTGTATGGCTGGTGGACCAAATCGCTATCGGCGAGACTGCAGACAAGCAAGCTCTCGAGGCATCATTGAATAGTTTGTTCCAGTTCGACGCCGCCAACACCGCCGCCGTTTACGGTGGTGTTGGCGGCGTCCAACAGGGCTTAACATGCTTGGGCGATATGCTCTGTGCACGGTCTATCGAGCAATATCGCAGTACTTTGCGCTATGCCCTCGCCACTCTCCATCTGCAGCGCCTGCTCGCTAAAGACCCTGTGTTGCTAGCCACTATTGGCCGGCGGTTGCGCCACAGTGCGCTACAGGCAAACCATTTTACCGACAATGGCGATGATATTGCCGGCAGCTGCGCTGCGATCTACCAAGACACAATTAGCACCTATCGCTATCGCATTCAAATTAACGGCAGTGTAGAGGCGCTACAGTCGCCGCTCTGCGTCAATCGCATTCGCGCACTATTGCTGGCAGGTATTCGGTCTGCAACGCTGTGGCGCCAACTGGGGGGAAGGCGCTGGCATATCGCCCTGTCAAGGAAGAAGATGCTGACGGCTATCGAGAAATTACGTGCAGGTACGCCGCAACAGCACTGAAACAGCATTCTTTATCGTGTAGAATTGACGCTATTACCCTCTGCTAGACCAACCAGAAGAGAACAATCCATGGATTTATCAGCACTTTCAGCCATATCACCCATCGACGGCCGCTACGGCAGTAAAACCGCTTCACTACGCAGTGTATTCAGTGAGTATGGGCTGATCAAAAACCGAGTAGTGGTTGAGGTTCGCTGGTTGCAGCGACTGGCGCAAATGCCGCAAATAATCGAAGTGCCGGCCTTTAGCGACAGTGCCAACACTCTTTTAGATAATCTGTTAGAACAGTTCTCCGAGGCCGATGCACAGGCCATAAAAGACATAGAAGCTACCACCAATCACGATGTCAAAGCCGTTGAGTATTTTTTGAAAACCCGTGTCGCCGACTGTGAAGAACTCAATAAAGTCAGTGAATTTATTCACTTTGCCTGCACCTCAGAAGACATCAACAACCTGTCCCACGCATTGATGCTAAAACAGGGGCGGCATATTATGTTGGAGCAGATGCAGGGCATCGTGGACAAGCTCACAGCCATGGCCAAACACTATGCCGGCGTGCCGATGTTATCCAGAACCCACGGTCAGACTGCCAGCCCCAGCACCATAGGCAAGGAATTTGCCAATGTCGTGGCCAGAATGCGTCGTCAGCTGCAGCAGTTTTCCAACGTCGACATTCTCGGCAAAATCAATGGCGCCGTGGGTAACTACAATGCCCATTTGTCGGCCTACGCAGATATCGATTGGCAGGCCAACGCCCAAGATTTTGTCGAGAGCCTAGGCATTGGATTCAACCCTTACACCACGCAGATTGAACCCCACGACTACATCGCCGAGTTATTTGATGCCATGGCCCGGTTCAACACCATTGTTCTGGACCTGGACCGGGATATCTGGGGCTATATTTCTATGGGTTTCTTCAAGCAAAGTGTCGTCGCTGGAGAAGTGGGTTCCTCTACCATGCCACACAAGGTAAACCCCATAGATTTCGAAAATTCGGAGGGCAATTTAGGCATGGCCAACGCCATCTTATCCCATATGGCCAGCAAGCTACCGGTCTCTCGCTGGCAGCGAGATTTAACCGATTCGACAGTGCTGCGAAATATGGGCGTCGGTATGGCCTACAGCCTAATCGCCTATCAGGCAACACTAAAAGGTCTAGCTAAATTACAGCTCAACGAGGCTCAATTAGACGCTGACCTAGACAGTAGCTGGGAAGTGTTGGCCGAGCCTATTCAAACGGTGATGCGCCGCTACAATATCGAGGAGCCCTATGAAAAATTAAAAGCGCTGACTCGAGGCCAAGCTATCAATCGCGAAACGCTGAGCCGCTTTGTCGACACTTTAGATATGCCAGAGCAGGCCAAAGAAAGCCTGCGCCAGCTGACACCACAGACCTATATCGGCAATGCTGTGGAACAGGTCAACAAACTCTAGCGTAGCTAACAGGGAGCCGTGGCGGCCATGAACGAAGATAACTACGCGATTAACAATCTGGATATTGCAGTGTTTTTACGCGATTACTGGCAGCAAAAACCACTGCTTATTCGCGCCGCACTGCCCGAATTTAACAATCCCTTGTCGCCGGATGAGTTGGCCGGCTTGGCCTGCGAACAGGACATCGAGTCACGAATTGTCAGCCAGCAAGGTCAGGATTGGCAGCTGCTGCTGGGCCCCTTCAACGAGCAAACATTCCAGCAGTTACCGGAACAGGACTGGACTTTGTTGGTACAGGCGGTGGATCATATAGTGCCCGAGGTTGCGGACCTGCTCAATTATTTTCGCTTCATCCCCAACTGGCGGCTGGATGATGTGATGGCTAGTTATGCCACTACCGGTGGCTCGGTGGGACCTCATTACGACAACTACGACGTGTTTTTATTGCAAGGCGCCGGTCGACGCAGCTGGCGTGTCGGCGCCCCTTTCGGCCCGGCAGACACGCTGCTAGAACACGATCAACTGCGTCTAATTGAAGGTTTTCAAAGCCAGCAGGAGTGGACCCTAGAGCCCGGCGACATGCTTTATCTCCCCCCTCTGTTCAGCCATTGGGGCGTCGCTCTAAGCGATGATTGCATGACCTATTCAGTGGGCTTTCGAGCCCCATCTGAGGGTGAAATACTTTCTGATTATTGCGATCACCAACTACAAAAAATGTCAGAGCAGCGGCGGTATAGTGACCCCAACCTGGCATTGCAGTGCAACCCTGGGGAAATTAGCGCCGCCGCCATAACAACTGTGCAACAGATTATCCGCGCACAACTGACTGACAGCGACGCCATCGCTGATTGGTTTGGTCGCTATATGACCGAGGTAAAATACCCACTCGGGGAACAGCACATCGAGCTGGACCCCTTGTGGCAACAACAACTGGATGCAGCGGAATCGGTCTACCGAGATCCCAGCTCTCGATTTTCGTTCAGCGGCAGTGGCCAGCGTGTCACCGCCTTTGTCAACGGTAGCTCACACCGTAATGTCAGGCGCCAGCTGATCGAATTACTGTGCGCTGAGCAGCACTATAGCGCCTCCGAGATCGCCGCCTCAGTCGGTGACCGCCAAGATGGTACCTTTGTGCAGTATTTATTGGCCCAGGGGAGTTTAGTCCTAGACCATGAATTACTCGATTAAACACTGCAATTGGCAGAGCCAGAGCCAGCATCTGCAGGCTATCCGAACCTCCGTATTTATCGAAGAGCAGGGTGTACCGGTAGCCCGTGAGCGGGACGCACTCGATGACAGTGCCCAGCATTGGCTAGCCGTCGACGGCGACGAGCGGCCATTAGGTACGATCAGAATGCTTAATGATGGCCATATCGGCCGCATGGCTGTATTGAAAGAGGCTCGGGGTCGAGGTATCGGCGGCGCCTTATTATCAGCGGCGGTAAACTATGCAAAAGATCAATCGCTGTTTGATGTTTATCTGCACGCCCAAAGCCACGCTCTGGCATTTTATCGCGGTGCCGGTTTCGAACCCTATGGCGATGAGTTTCTCGATGCCGGTATAAATCATCAAGCCATGCGGCTGCAGCTAGCGCTGCGCCGATTACTGGGAATTCACGGTGGCACTTTTAACGTCGAGCACTTTCCCAGCAGCCTTTCCGACCTCATTGATCAGTGCGACAATAATCTACGCCTATACTCTGCCACGCTCGATAAGCGACTATTCGGCAGCGAGGCTATTATTCAATCGGTCTCTGCATTGGCGAGAAAACACCGGCACAGCACTGTTCACATTTTGGTGGCTGATACCTCTGACATTGTCAATCGAGGCCATGCACTACTGGAATTGCAACGGCGGCTACCTTCGAAAATCGCGATCAAGACACTGGCTACTGAAGCACTATTACCTAAGCAAGATATTGCAGTCGCCGATCACCGCGGCTATCTCTGTCACACCGCAAGTGAAAAACCAAAAAGTTGGGGCGATTACCGTGATTTACCGGGGGCGAAAGTCGCTATAGATGAGTTTGATCGGCTTTGGGAACGGGCGCTAATCGATCGCAATCTGCAACAACTAGGGCTTTAGTAACCTACAATGCGCTAGCGCTTTTAGCGTCCGAACAATCGTTATTTACTAAATAGGCTAGCAGCAGTACTGAAATATTCTCGCTCAAGCGCTACACTAACGCCACCAATAATAACTAAAGCTGAGAGCGTGCTTGAACAACAATACCCCTGTCACTGCGACCAGCAAAACGGCCTTGATTTTACCCGGTGGCGGTGCCCGCGCGGCCTATCAAGTAGGTGTGCTCAAAGCCCTGGCAGAACAAAACCCGCGGCCACAGCAAAACCCCTTCCCTATCCTGTCGGGAACCTCCGCCGGCGCACTCAACGCCGTCGGCCTAGCCAGTCGTGAGCGCGGCTTCGAACAGAACTGCCAATGGCTCGAAGAATTGTGGTTGAACCTTACCCCGGAACGGGTCTACCGCAGTGATTGGTCTGGGGTATTACGCAATTGCTGGCGCTTGTTTTTATCCCTTGTCAACGCTGGCGTGGCGGTTGGTCGCCCCGTCGCGCTGCTGGACAACATGCCGTTAAAACAACTACTCAATCAGAAAATTGACTTTTCAGGTATCGGCAGAAATATTCAAGCGGGTACTCTAGAAGCGATTAGCGTCACCGCGATGAATTACAGCAAGGGCGTGTCGGTTAGTTTTTTCCAGGGCGGACCCGACAGTGCGGATTGGCAGCGCTGGCGTCGCCATGGGGTGCCAACCCCCCTGCAACTGCGCCACCTGCTGGCGTCCACTGCGATCCCCACTGTGTTTCCTCCCCAGCGCATCGGTCGCCACTATTACGGCGACGGCGCCCTGCGTCAGATGACGCCGATCAGCCCAGCACTGCATCTGGGGGCAGACAAAATTCTTATTATTAGTACTACTGGCCACAAACGAGATTATCACCCTCCCCCGCAGCGCGCCCGATCCCCAGCCTTTGGCCAGATAATCGGACATTTGCTTAACAGCGCCTTTGTCGACAGTTTGGAAACCGATATTGAACACTTGGAGCAAATGAACGCCTTGTTGACACAAATACCGGGGCAAATAGCCAATAGCAATGGCCGGACGCTAAAAAATATCGATATTCACGTCGTTTCGCCTTCGCAGGATATCGACGCCTTAGCCGATGAATATACCCAATCGCTGCCACGCAGCATTCGCTCTTTTTTACGTTTGCTTGGTGGCAGTTCCAGTCGCGGCGGTATTAACGTCGCCAGTTATTTGCTGTTTACTCCGGAATTTTGTCAGCGCTTAATCGACTTAGGTTACCGTGACGGTTGCGATCAACGAGAAAAATTAGCACCGTTTCTGTCACCTACAGCACCACAATAAGGCGTTTTTCCCTAGCAGGTTTTCGGGCCATACTGTCGGCACGCCAGCATCGCCCTGCTGGCGGGGGACCTAACAAGCTCATTGAGTTAAGCCCGTCATTGCTTTTGTATAACATCGAATTTAATCACCTAAGCGCTACACCTGGCACCGACATAAGCAAAGCACCACAGGTTATTGTAAAGAATTGCCCAAAGACTGATTGCCCGGCCATCACGCCTCGGCAACAGTTATTGTAAATTAGTTAAATGCAGTGGTAAGTTACTGGTTTATGGATGATAATAGCCTATTATGAATCAAGGTTTAGTGTTATTAAAGCGCCCTTGGTCAAGGTCATAATACCTAATGTTATGACCGTCGAGGTTTTAACCAATAGTATAACTCAAATCGACGAGTTCCTATGTTCGGTAAAACTGCTAAATATTATGCGGTATTAATCTGCATGTTTTTTCTGGGGGGGACTAAACAGGCCTTCGCAGACGACAGTTCTATGCGCGAATATCAGATCAAAGCTGCTTATATTTACAACTTTATAAAATTTATCGATTGGCCCCCTGAGAGCCCGCAGGGGCAGTCGACACGCATTTGCGTGCTGGGCTCACACCCCTTTGCCAAGTATCTCGACAGTCTGGAAAAAAACAAAGCGAAGGGCAAACCCATTGAAATCATCCACATTTCAGACGATGCCGGATTATCTGCTTGCAATATATTGTATATTCTTAAAGACACAGTCGATACAGGAGAGGTTCTCGCCAAGTGGTCGCCCTCTCCCATTCTCACCGTTGGCGAGAATTCTTCCTTTTTGAACAACGGCGGAATCATTAACTTGGTATTGGTTGCCAATAAGATTCAAGTTCACATTAATCAAAAACACGCTCGAGAAGTGGGTTTTAGAATCAGTGGAAATTTGTTAGAAATTGCCACGGTAGTGCGGTAGGCTTTTGATGATGCAGCGCCTCACCGCCCGACTAAAAAGCTTGCCGATCGCAAAAAAACTGTCTCTAATCTGGGTACTAGTTAGCCTGCTAGGGTTGATAGCTGTTTTAAGTGCGATACTCAGTTACGATCGCATTCAAATTAATCTTATGACAGAAAAAGAGCTGACCATTCTTGCCTCTGTTATCGGTAATCGCAGTTCAGCGGCTATTATATTTGACGACCGTCAACTCGCTATCGAAAACTTGAAGACACTGACGCACCAACCCTCAATAGTTGCCGCCTGTCTCTACATCGTAGCCGACGACAGTAATGACCGACAACCTCTGGTGTTGGCTCACTACCCCAATACGTCGATTAGCTGTCCAGGGCAGACGAGCTTGATTTCGGTGTTTATCGACAGTGAAAATCGTGATTTCAAACAGCTCATCCATCCGGTAAGGCTAGATGGTACGATCATCGCCTACCTCTATCTAAAATCAAATACCGAAGAACTGCAGCAATTTGAAAAAAACCATCTCTTTGTCTCCGCAATAATCGCCGCCATTATTTTTCTGGTAACTCTATTTTTTGCCAATACCATGTCACGATGGATCACCCGACCGCTGTCTTCACTGCGCGTTACCGCTCAAAAAATTGCCGACGACGATGACTATTCGATACGTGCCGAGAAATTTCACAGTGACGAGGTCGGGAAAGTCGTCGACGCTTTCAATCAAATGCTGGAAGTCATCGAACGTGAGGACTATTTACTACGAGAGAGTGAAGAAAAGTTTAGGCTCATATCCTCCTCGTCGAAAGTTGGCATTTTTCAAATTGATATGGCGGGTCACTGCGTGTTTGCCAACGATGAACTCGCTGAAATAACAGGTCTGGAAAAACAGAACATTCTCGATCAAAACTGGCATCTTGCAATACATCCTGAAGACCGCCAGCTGGTGCTGAGAAAATGGAATCAATTACTGAGCAATGGCCGGGACATTTTTATCAGCTGTCGACTGCAAACCCCCGATACCAAGTGGATAGAGTGCACAGTCGCAGGATTGCATAATACTGAGGGCGAGCTGATTGCCTATTTGGGTACGATGCACGATATCAGCGAAATAAAGAAGGCCCAGGCGCAACTGGAAAAACTGGCTTTTTACGACCCCTTGACCGGCTTGGCAAATCGGCGGCTGTTTCGCAATCGCCTGGAACATGCTTTAAACCAGTTGAATCGACAGAAAAGAACTCTCGGGTTGGTGCTGTTAGATTTGGACAACTTTAAGGAGATAAACGACTCTCTTGGCCACGATGCCGGCGACAAATTACTGGCCATTGTGGCAGAACGTCTGCGCCTTAGTGTACGAGAGACCGACACCGTGTCCAGACTCGGTGGCGATGAGTTCGCAATAATCTTGCCCGGCATTAATAAGCCCCTGGACATCTCGCGAATCGTCGAAAATGTTATGTCATCGCTACGCGAACAGATTGAGCTCGAGGGCTCACAGGTACGCATGACCGCCAGTATAGGCATTACCCTAAGCCCAGAGGATGGCGACGGCGCCGAAGTATTGGTGAAAAATGCCGATTTGGCTCTGTACCAGGCAAAAGACAAAGGCCGCAACAGGTTGCAGTTTTTCACTTCCGGAATGAACACCAAATTACTCAATTACCTACAGCTGAAAGACGAACTACACCACGCCGTTGACCGGCAAGATTTCTCTTTGGTATACCAGCCACAAATTGGCCTCAAAGATAACAGCTTGACGGGGTTTGAAGCGTTGATTCGCTGGAACCACGAGACCCGAGGTATTATAAGCCCAGTCGATTTTATTCCAGCGGCAGAAGACACCGGCCTAATTATTCCCATCGGTCGCTGGGTGATCAAAGAAGCCTGCCAAAAACTCAACACATTGATAGAAAAAAAACTGGTCGACAACACCGTGGTAATGACCATCAATCTGTCAGTCAAACAGTTTCAAGACGAACAGCTCACGGACTTCCTCGCGGCGACTCTTCGAGAGCACTCCATTTCGCCGCAGCAATTTGAAATCGAAGTAACAGAATCACTGTTAATGGAAAACCTCGACGATGCCATTGCAAAGCTTGAGACGATCAAAGCCTTGGGGATACTGATTTCCATTGACGACTTTGGCACAGGCTATTCCTCACTGGGCTATTTAAAGCGTTTGCCAGTCGATATCGTCAAGGTTGATCGCTCCTTTGTGATGGATATCCCCGAGGATAGAGACGACATGGAAATAACCGCAGCGGTCATTGCCATGGCTCACGGCTTAAATTATCGAGTGGTTGCCGAGGGTGTCGAAACGCTGGAACAACTGGCTTTTCTCAACAGTAAAGACTGTGACTACGGCCAGGGCTATCTGTTTAGTAGACCACTGCCAACACTGGAGATCGAGGAGTTTTGCCGCCAGTTCCCACCGAAAAAATCCGACCAGCCCGCCGCCTGGAACATCGCTGTGGACAGCTGAACCTTAGCCCACGCAGCAAGCCCTAACCGTCACACAACAAGACTTCTAGCTTATGAGTATCCAATGGTTTCCCGGCCACATGCACAAGGCCCGCAAAGAAATTGAAAAAATATTTGACCAAGTAGACCTGGTCATAGAGCTGATTGATGCCCGCATACCCTACAGCAGTGAAAACCCCATGATCCGCGCATTGCGCGGCGATAAGCCAACGATAAAGATATTAAGTAAAAGCGATTTGGCCGACCCCACCTTGACCAGCCAGTGGCTTGAATTTCTCGAGCAACAAAATAATGTGAAAGCGTTGCCACTGTCGATAGACAACCCCAAAAAATACCAGCAAGTTGAAACCCTCATCAGAAAATTATTACCGGGCAAGGATGGCGGTCATAAAACCATCAACGTGCTGGTAATGGGTATTCCCAATGTCGGCAAGTCCACTCTAATCAATACCTTGGCCGGTAAAACCATAGCCAAGACTGGCAATGAGCCCGCCATTACCAAAGGCCAGCAGAAAATCAATTTGCGCAATGGCATCATGTTGTGGGACACCCCGGGCATGTTGTGGCCCAAGGTTGAAAATAGCCACAGCGGCTATCGATTGGCTATTACTGGGGCGATCAAAGACACCGCTATGAGTTACGACGATATCGCCTTTTATGCAGTAGAATTTTTGCTTAAGAACTACCCACAGCAGCTCATTGAACGCTACCATCTGGAGCAATTACCGGAATCAGAGATGCACTTCTTTGAGACAGTCGGACGTCAGCGCGGCTGTCTTCGCTCCGGTGGCAGGGTGGACCTGGAAAAAATATCGAAAATTCTTATCAATGAATTTCGCTCCGGGGAAATTGGAGCCATCACCCTCGAAACTCCGGCAATGGTACTCCAGGAGCTGGAGGAAGTGGAACGAGAGCGCGTGTTAAAGGCTGCCAAAAAAGCCGAGCGTTTATTACAACGCAAACGTAAATTAAAGCGGCGCAAGTAGCTCAACCGCTATATTGCTTTCTATTTCTTTTTGAAAGGGGCGAAGCCGTCTAGCGGCACCCTCTTGGCCGAGCCCTTGCCAGTAAAAGGCCGCTTCTTTTTTACCCCTGATTCCACTGCGTCCGTCTCATTAGACGGCTTAGGCACAGCTGCAGCCTTCGCCCTAACGGGTTTAGGCACGACTGGCGCAACCGCCTCTCGGCCCTGAAAATGCCCCTTAAGCGTGGCGATCTTGCGCCGCTCCAGAGTAGTTTTGAGGTAACGTTCTAACTTCATTAACGTGGTCCATTGAGCCTCCTCGACTAGGCTAATCGCCAGTCCCGATTGGCCTGCCCGCCCGGTTCTACCGACTCTGTGCACGTAGTCATCGGCATTGTCTGGCAAGCTGTAGTTGATCACCAGGTCGACTTGGCTAATATCCAAACCTCTGGCCGCCACGTCAGTGGCGACCAGTAACTTAACTGCCCCTTGGCGGAACATGGCCATGGTCTCATTGCGCTGATCCTGGCGTATTTCACTGTGTAAAACGTTGCTGCGAAGTCCCTCCCCTTGCAACACCCCATGGATTCGATCAGCTTGGCGACGGGTATTACTAAAGATAATGGCTTTGCTATGCTGCTCTGAAGCCAACAGCCACAGCAGTAGTTTCATTTTGTGGTTGTCGTTGTCAGCCAATACCACTTGTTGACTCACTGAATCCGATTGGCCGCGCCGATGCCCCTGCACAATGCGCTCTGGCTGGTCTAATATTTTAGTTGCCACTGTATTGACCGCGTCGCTGGACAGCGTTGCCGAAAACATCAGCGTTTGACAACTCGCCGCGCACTTGCCACAAATACGCAGTACATCCTCGCTGAGCCCCATATCGAACATCCGGTCGGCCTCATCGACAATCAACATTTCAAGACCCTCTAACAGCACATTGCCCTTATTCATATGTTCCAGCAAACGCCCCGGGGTGGCCACAACAATTTCTGGATCTTTGCGCAGCATTGCTGCCTGGTACTTAAAATCCGAACCACCGCTTAAAAGCCCACTTTTTAGATGGCAAAAACGGCTCAACTTGTCTGTGTATTTAATGATTTGCTGCGCCAATTCCCGGGTCGGAGCCAGTATCAACGTGCGGGTACCCTGGACCGGGCCCTTCTCAGTGAGCATGCGCTGCAGTGCGGGCAACAAATAAGCCGAAGTCTTACCGGTGCCGGTGGCAGTGCTGACCAGCAGGTCTTTACCCGCCAGCGCCCTGGGGATAGTTTCTCGCTGTACCTCAGTGGGCTGCGGATAGTGAAGACTCTCCAGGGATTTGAGCAATCGAGAATCGAGTTTCAGATCAGCAAAGGTAGATTTTGACATAGTTGTTTTCAACATAATGGCCGTTTGATTGGCAGTGACTCAGAGATTACGCGCTATTTTCCCCCACTGGGGCCGAAGTAGAAACACTTTTATCACTCTTCTGGTAGTTCTAGCCTGCTTCTTTCATTTTCCTCTCAGCTTTACCACAGTTCTCACCGATAAGGCCCCCCGATTGGTTTCGCCACCGCTGGCAACAAAGGGCGTCGGCGGCAATCCTTTATCGATGCACGCCAGTCAATCGAGCACTGTGCGAGAATAATAGCTAGCACTGGCTTAGCGAGGCACGTCACGGCGGCCAACACCATCAGCTATGGAAATGAAATAATGATGACAGCAGCGGTAAATAGCGCAACCGGGTGGTCGAAATATTCCGACAAGAAGAGATTAATTAGCCTGACGCAATAGCTGCACATCTAATCGCCCAGAGCTGACCAGTGCCAATGGCAGTCAGCTCAAGGAACACCGTCAACGGTGAATCTGGCGGGAACTTATCGGCTCTCCGGTGCTATGTGTTATATTTGCTATTCGCGCTATCACGGCGGAGAAACACTATAATTCATCCCTATCGAGGAGACCGTCATGGGCTTTGCACTATCTGACATCCAGCTGAGCAGCACCGCGTTTGCCGCGGCCAGCGCTATACCAAAGCAATACACCGGCGAGGGCGACGATATCTCCCCTGCTCTGCGCTGGTCTAACACACCCCAGACTTGCCAGTCCTTTGCCCTGATCTGCCACGACCCCGATGCGCCACTAGTTACCCCAAAAGGTAATTACGGCTTTGTACACTGGGTATATTATAATATTCCCGGCAGCGTTCGCGATCTGGACGAGGGTTGCAGCGCCTACACTCAGGGCCGCAACGATTTTGGGAAACAGGGCTATGGCGGCCCCATGCCCCCCAATGGCCACGGCCAACATAACTATTATTTTTGGCTACTGGCCTTTGATCACCTGACGGACCTAGCGCCGGGGCTGAGTATGCAGGAACTGTTGGCTGCCACCGAGTCCAACCTAATAGGCATGAATCGACTGGTAGGCAACTATCATCGCGACTAAGCTTTCAGCTTCGCGAAATGGCGATTTTGAACGGTGCCTTCTGCAGTACTGATCGGTGTTGGCGTCGCTACCGTCGCCACGCCGATCAGCAGCCGCGCCAATAGTGTGCTCGGCTCTGGTAATGTCTGGTACAATGCGCCTCGTTTTAACTACCCTCCGAGCGCATCGTGACCGATAACAACTTTTCGTCCCTATCTTTACCCGCCGATCAACTTAAGAACCTAGAACGACTGGGCTACCGAAACATGAGCCCTATTCAAGCCAGCGCACTACCCCTAGCCATGAACGGCGTGGATTTAATTGCCCAAGCTAAAACCGGCAGCGGCAAGACCGCAGCCTTTGCCATTGCCCTGATCAATAATCTCGTACCGGGTAATTTCAGTACCCAAGCCTTGGTATTGTGCCCCACCCGGGAGCTTGCAACCCAGGTGGCCAAGGAGATCAGGCGACTGGCAAGTTATCGACAAAATATTAAGGTAGTCACCCTCTGCGGAGGTCAATCGATCGGCCCTCAAATTGGTTCCCTCGCCCACGGCGCCCATATTGTGGTGGGCACGCCCGGTCGCATCAAAGACCATTTGCGCAAGCAAACCCTGATCTTAGGTACCGTTAAAGCACTGGTATTGGACGAAGCGGACCGAATGCTGGCCATGGGTTTTATCGACGACATCGAATGGATTATTGAGCAGACCCCCACTGCGCGGCAAACCCTGTTGTTCTCGGCCACCTATCCCGACGATATACTGTCACTCAGTGCCCGCTTTCAACGCCAACCCCAGCGGGTTAGTGTCGAGTCGGTGGTAGATAGCGGACAAATTGAGCAGCGCTTTATCTGCTGTGACCGGGCCGAAAAACAGTCGTCATTGCTGGCGATGCTGGCACATTATACACCGGAGTCGGCGGTGCTATTTTGTAATACTAAGGTACAGACCAAGGAACTTTGTCAATACCTGCACGATAACAATATCAGCGCGCAGGCACTGCACGGCGATCTGGAGCAGCGCGACCGAGATCAAATTTTATTGCAGTTTCGCCATCGCAGTTGCACCGTATTAGTGGCCACCGATGTCGCCGCTAGGGGGCTCGATATTGACGACCTGGCCATGGTAGTCAATATTGACTTGCCCCGGGATCCAGACACCTATGTACACCGTATTGGACGCACAGGACGGGCAGGGAAATCCGGTTTGGCGCTCACTATATTCGCAGAATCAGAGCGCTATAAGTTTGATGCCATTGCCGCGCAATCCGACCAAGAGCTACGCAGCGAGCCCTTTGAGTCACTGTCATTACAGTCACGATCGATCGCAGAGCCTGCCTACCAGACTCTAGCAATAGCTGGGGGCCGCAAGGAGAAAGTACGACCCGGCGACATCCTAGGAGCGTTAACCGGTGAGGCGGGTATCGATGGTGGTGCGGTAGGCAAGATCGATATAACCGACTTTGCTGCCTATGTGGCTATCGAACGACAGTTCGCCCGCAAGGCGCTGGGGCGTCTGCTGAACGGTAAAATCAAAGGAAGAAAGTTCAAGGTGAGAATATTATAGTGCGCTTCGGCACCGCTGCGAGCAGGGCCCGCTTCCCGGACATTAACGCTTAGGGCTACTCGCTTTTTGGCTTATTGCTAATAGTGATATGCCTAGGCCCGGCCACACTCTGCTGACCACTCACCCCGGAATTGATTTGATCGATTGCACCACCAGATTTCAAAAACTCTTGGGTCTGTTCTTCGATAGACAGGGAAGTTTCCACCGCTGCTGGTGCTTTCTTTTTACCCGTCGTTGTTGTTTTTATGGCCGCCATGTTAACCCTATAGTCATTGAAATTGCGCAGTAGTATACCTTATTTTAATCATCAATTGAGTATAATTTGATTCAAATTTGTAAGTTTCACCGCATGGTAACGGCCAATTACCGACATCAAAATTTATCCACTGACAAAACACCAGTACCGAAGCATCAGCGGCAAAGGCCCGATGGGTGATTGACGGAAGCCTAAATGCTGCAAGCTCATGGCCGAGATCAGAGCTAGACCTCCTTGAATGCACCGTTGTAACTAGCACTCTGTTGACCTCCGCTGGCGTGCGCACGCCCTGTAGCATCGCTAGTCTGGTTACTACCGTCACAGGCCGATGGCTAAGCGCTTTAAGCGCAGCGATCATCGGTGGCACTCAACTTTCACCGTTATTTTGCAACCGCAGCAAACGAAATAAGTACCGCTCTCGCGTTCCCAAGCCAGCCCACACAGGATAAGATTCAGCCTTGAGTACAGTACTAACGGTCCGAATACTAGCAATTAGAGCTCACAAGCGTTATCCGAAAATCAATCAAATGTGGTGTGCCATGGCGAGACAATTTATAGACCTGTCGATTTATTTGGAAAATGATGTCATCTCGGACCCACCAGGTGCGAGGCCCCATATTGACTATATTACCCATCGAGATTCCGTAGATAGCATCGCCTCTTTTTTTCCTGGTCTTAGCGCCGAGGAACTGCCAGACGGCGAGGGCTGGGCGGTAGAACGGGTACAATTAAGCACCCATAACGGCACCCATTTGGACGCCCCCTGGCATTTCCACTCGACCATGGACAAAGGAAAAAAATCACTGACCATCGATGAAATACCTTTAGAATGGTGTTTTCAACCTGGCGTTAAATTGGATTTCAGGCATTTTGCCGACGGCTATGTGGTCACCGCCGACGACATTAAAAACGAGTTGGATAGAATCGAGCACCGCTTGTCGCCGTTAGAAATTGTACTGGTCAACACCCGGGCGGGTAAAATGTACGGCAGTGACAGCTACGTATCCAGCGGCTGTGGGGTCGGCTACGAAGCAACGATATACTTGCTGGAGCAGGGCATTAAAATCACCGGCACAGACGGTTGGAGCTGGGATGCCCCCTTTGTACACACCAAGGACAAATACCTTGAAAGCGGTGACGCGTCACTAATCTGGGAAGGCCACAAGGCCGGACGCGACATGTGCTACTGCCACCTCGAAAAGCTACACAACTTGGAAGTCTTACCAGCGACGGGTTTTACAATGTCCTGTTTTCCCCATAAAATACGGGCTGCTTCGGCGGGCTGGACTCGGGCAGTGGCTATTATTGAAGACTGATTTGTAAATGACTGACAACGCTTATTTCTACGACTTATCATGATAAAGCGGGCGTTAAAAACTCTCTATTTTGCTATCGGCCTGATTGCCACAGGGCTGGGCATTATCGGCATTTTTTTACCTGTCATGCCAACAACCCCGTTTCTACTGCTGGCTCTGTGGGCTTTTGGCAAAAGCTCGCCTCGATTACAGCAATGGCTGTACCAGCATCCCCGCTATGGAAAGACCCTGCGGGAATGGTCTGAGTATGGGGTGATAGCCCGGCGGATAAAATGCATTGCAATAGGCACCATGATAGTGAGTGTGCCTATTGCTTATATCGTGAGCCAAAGCCTGTTGGCGCTGTCGATCCACGCCCCTATTATCGTATTGGTCTCGCTGTTTATTGTTAGCCGCCCCTCCCATGCTCCCACAGCAGACAACACTACTGAGCATTAAACTATTTAGTCTACGCAGGCAATGTTGTTATAGCTCATGCCGAGGTATTTGCGGCTGTTAGGACCTAAAAATAACCAATGCGCTATAGCAGCAACAAGGATAAAACCCGCTATTGTGGACAACAGTGGTCGAGGCACGGCTATCGTATTTACTATAAATTACGTGTTTTTTAGTGCTATTATTCCAATGATTGCCAACTTATTTCTGGTTCTCGTGGCGACAACATTAACGAATATGCCGCGAAAAGGGCTAATACATTGGTACTGTCTTAACCCTAAAAGGCGGCACAGAGCGATTCATACTATTAATACAGCGGAGTAACAATGAATAAAAAAAGATTAGGTAAAAGCGGAATCGTGGTATCTGATATCTGCATGGGCACCATGACTTTTGGCAATCAAACCGACGAGAAAGAAGCCTTTCGCATACTCGATATGTCCTTCGACGCCGGTATCGATTTTTATGATACGGCCGAAATGTACCCGGTTCCCCCAGATGCCAAATACATAGGCCGCACCGAGGAGATTGTTGGCAAGTGGATGAAGACCAAACCTCGCGATGCCATTATTTTGGCAACCAAGGTAGCCGGTCCCGGCCACGGCTGGATTAAACCACCTATTCGCTCAGGGAAAACCGCACTGGATCGCCACCATATTATGCGCGCGGTAGAGACCAGCTTGACTCGCCTCCAGATCGACTATATCGACCTATACCAAACACATTGGCCCGACCACGATTTCCCCTATGAAGAAACTATGTTGGCCCTGGATGAGTTGGTGCGCTCGGGCAAGGTCAGAATACTCGGTTGCAGTAATGAAACTTCCTGGGGTTTGAGTAAAAGTTTGTGGACGTCGGACGTACAGGGGGTCGCGCGCTATGAGACCATTCAAAATAATTTCAGTTTGAATAACCGCCGTTTTGAAGACGAACTGGCGCAGGTGTGCCTCAAGGAGCAGGTCAGCCTAATTCCCTATTCACCGCTGGCCGGCGGCGTTTTAACCGGTAAATACAACGATGGCAAGCTGCCCGAGGGCGCGCGCTTTAGTAATTATCTGTCGGCGGGGAAACGTCAGCAGGCAATGGCTAAACGCTTTGTCAACGACAAGTCGCTGGCCTCTACTGAGCGCTTTGCCATCATTGCCGCCGATATTGGTGTTTCGGTCACCACCCTAGCCGTGGCTTGGAGTAAGCAGCATGACTTTGTCGCCTCGACGATTGTCGGCGCCAGCGCCGCCGATCAGGTACCGGATATTCTAGCCGCCGCCGACCTCACCCTAACTGCCGATACGCTCAAGCAAATAGACGCAGTCACTAAAGATATTATGTACCCCATGGGATAAACGCTGCGGCGGGGATACGGATGCGCCTTGTCTATCCCTGTCGTTGCTACTTGGTTTAGTCCGGCCTCAACCGAGGCCGGGCAATAGTTTTGCCACCTCTTTTAGCACCTGGTAACGGGGTTCAAAACTAGGCAAAATCATCACCTGTTTCAACCCCACCTCCGCCAGCGCTGCGAGCTGATCGTGCACTGCATCGGGTGTCCCCACCAGACAACTTGCCGCGATCACCTCAGCCGTTAAAAAGTGCTCTTCCTCCGGCAGCACCCAGCAGTTGTGACCAGCGTGAATACGCTGGTGGCGCCGGTATTCGGGGTAGCTTTCTAACAACGCACAATAGTCCTCCCAAATACCCTGAAACGGTACCGGCGGTGGTTTGTTAAAGTTGCGCCATTGGTCGTAGGCAAAGTGCACTGAGGCCATCGCCATGGCGCCACACTGCTCTTTGATACGTCTGGAAGTCAGCTGCTCACCGGGCTGCAACAATACAATGGTGGTTAGAGCCGTGGTATGAAATTGATTCCGATCGATAACCCTTCCGCTGGCCTTGGCTCCGGCTTCAATCCAGCGCCAAAATAGCTGCATAACATCCACTGAGGTAGGCATGGCAAGTACCGCACCGTCACCGTATTGACCTGCCAAACCTAGCGACTTGGGACCAAAACCCGATATATAGGCGGGTATCGGGGCGGAAAAATTCACAAAACCAGTCTCCGGCATCAACTGCTTAATCGGGATCTGCCGGCCCCGGTGCGGCATCATCGCCTCATCACCGCGAATAAGCGGCAGTACCTGAGCGAGGTATTCAGCGAAGGCTTTAATACGTAGCGGTGGCAGCCCCATAGTACGGGTTGCAGTATTTCCAGCACCGACACCAAAAAACGTGCGCCCAGGAGCTAGCGCATTAATCGTAGCAATGGCGGCGGCATTTACTGCTGGGGGGCGAGTGCCGGCGATTGCAACACCGGTACCCAGTTGAATAGTTGAGGTTTTTACCGCCGCCAGGGCCAGACAAGCATAACAATCAGACCACAACATCTGACTATCGGCAAACCAGGCATGACTGTAACCGAGTTGCTCCGCGGCTACCGCATAATCAATATCGTTAATATGGGAAGCAATGCAAACACCTAACTCCACAGTTAAACTCCTTAGACTAACTCGCCGCCACGGTATTGCCCTGCGCGCGGCGCAATATAATGGCCTCGGTCAGGGTTGGGTCCGGTCCCAGTGCCACCAGTGATTTCCCGAAATTATCGCCGCACAATAGCGCGTCAAAAGCCTGCGGCACACATTCCAGCCCCTGCCATAAGTGCTCTTTGTATTGAATCGCGCCATCCGCCACCCAGCCCGCCATTTCAGCCAGAAATTGATCCTGATATTTGCTCACAAAATCGCCGACAAACAACGAGTGCACCGCCATTTTGTTTCTGTCGAATGTGGCCTGCCCCGTCGCCTGCCAACTTTGCTGAGGATCCAGACCGTCAGTATTGCCGTATTGCGAGATCAGGCCGCAGCGGCAAACTCTAGCGCCAGTGTTAAACAGCGGCAGCAATGCGGCAAAAACCTTGCCACCGACATTTTCGAAATAGCAGTCCACCCCATCGGGGCAGGCCCGGGCTAGCTGTTGCTCAAAATCATCGGCCAGATGAGACACGGCAGCGTCAAAGCCAAGCTGCCCGGTTAAAAAATCACACTTGTGCTGAGCACCAGCAATACCTACCACCCGTGCTCCTCTTAGTTTCGCTAGCTGCCCCGCCAATTGGCCAACACCACCGGCCGCCGCCGATACCACAAATGTTTCGCCGGCGGTGGGTTGGCACTGCAGCAGGGTACCCGCATAGGCGGTCAAACCGAGCATGCCCAGTACTCCTAGAGCGGTAGATACAGGGGCTAGTGTACTGTCGAGCTTGCGCGGGCGCATGTAATTGAAAATGGAAATTCCCTCACCGGTCAGCCCGGATAGCTGCCAGCCCAGGGTGTTAAAGATAATATCACCCTCCTGGTAATCGCCGTGCCGGGACTTGACCACCTGAGATACAGTGCGGCCGTGACACACCTCTCCGACCGCCTCCACACCGGAACGGCGACGCCCCCACTGATAGGGGTCCAGCGACAGATACAACACCCGGCTCAATAACTGATTGTGGGCAGGCTCTGCCATCGCTGCATTAACAAACCGATAGTCCTGCTGCTGGGGATAGCCCCCCGGGGGCCTGCGAGCCAGTTGCCACTGCTGGTTCTGTGCCATGAGATTTCCCTATTCGGTAATTTATTCTATGGTAACAACTGTGTGCGCTAACTGGGCTGGCGACAGCGCACAAATCGCTGGAGCAGCGGTTGGTACTGTTCGCTGGCCACTGGACCGCAGTCGACCCAATCGAATACCAGGGCGTTGAGTTGGCCCTGTCCGTCGACGGATTCTTGGCCAAAATCTGTTTTAAGACGCGCTACCTGCATCGCCATGCGCTGTGCCTGATCCTCTGCCGGGGTCTCATGAGCAGACAATACCTCTGCGCGAATGCACAGCTGCCGCAGTAGCTGTTCGTTGGCAATCAACTCCCCCACCGTTGGTTGATACTGTAATTTGTCGAGTAGGTGGCGGGCGCCATTTTTAGGCAGATGTTCCAATGCCTCGATACTGTTTTGTAATTGTTGTTGCGCAGTGGCGTTGGCGTCGCCACTCTCGAGCAGCTGCAATTGGAATAACCGTATAGTATTGGCGGTGTCCAGCAGTGTGTTCCACACCCGCTCTTTCGCCGCCCCGCGCTGGTCGCTGAGCGCCTGTTCGAAAAGCTGCTGAGCGCCGGCGAAATCCCGTTCCAAAGCCTTGGCACTGGCCTTGGGCAAGCCGTCGAGGCGAAGAAATTCACTGTTAATTTCCTTGGCACGGCTGCGGCTTTCGAGCAGCGCTTGATCGACTAATTGAGCCAGACCTTGCAATTCATTACAGAGCACTACCGCCCGCTGTTTATTGTCTTCGAGCTGGGCCTTAAAACTCTCGATTTGCTGCCCACGCCGCTCAAAAACCTCATCACAGCTGCCTCGAAAGGCTTTCCACAACTTGCGATCATCGCGCTGCGACGCCGGCCCGATGGTCTTCCACTGGGCCTGCAACGTTTTGACCTCGGTCGTTGCCTGGCGGCGATCCTCCAGCGACAACAAGCCCTCGGCGGCGCTAACCAACTGCAGTTTTTTCAGCCGGTTTTGTTCGTAGCCTAGCTGTAGCTGGCCGCGAATAAGCGTCAACTGCTTGTCGAATTGGGTCTGTACCGAGCGGCCACTGCTGCGATCGACCGGTGAATACTGCCGCCACTCGCTCAGCGCGGTACTGATGATTTTCTCCACGTCTTTGAACACGATTGGCGCGGTTTCTACTCCCTCTGTCTCTTCGACCCAGCCCTGCAGTGAAATATAACTTTGCAACTGCTGAACTAGCTGCTGCCGGTTGCGAAGATTTTCACTGCGCGCCAGCGCCTCTGCCTGATAAAAAGCCTTACAAGGTTCATAGGCCTTAGTCGCCAGCTGCTGAAAATGCAGCCATTGAGTTTCATCCTGATCGCGGCCCCCCTTGCTGAGGGTTTTCCACTCGTCCTGCAAACGCTTAATTTTTACCGCTAGGGCCTCAGGGTTATCTGTACTTTCAACCAGCAACGCCATAGTGTCGACTAACTGTTGTTTTTTGGGCGCCACCGCGTAATTTTTCCAATCCAGTAATTTATCCAGCGCCTGATCTAGTAGTTCCAACTGCCGTTGCAAAGATTCTGGTTGGCGCTCCAATAAGGCCAACTTTTCTTCAATCGAGCGCCGAAGCCCCGCCGCGGGGCCAGAGGCACCATCTTTGATGGCCGCCTCTGCCCGTCGAATAAGTGCCGTTATCTGCCGAAGCTTACCTTTTTCATCATTCATTTTGTCGCGGCTGGCGCGCTGGTATTGAGCCAGGGTTTCGCGACCACTGAGCACGTTTGAGCTCAACTGTGTAGAGGCCAAGTGGGCCGTGTTGTACAAATGCTGTTGCAGCAGTACATACATCTCATCGATAGCCGCTGGCGTGCTGCTATCGCTGTCGGCGGCCATGGTATCATCGCTGTTGTCTTCGCTGCTGTCTTCGCTGGCATCAGCCACCAGGGCAACAGTTGCCGAGGGTGTAATTACCGATGTGACAGGTGCCAAGGATGCACTGTGACTGGTCCCAGCTTGCGCTGCACGCAGCTCCTCGAGCTGGCTATTCAGACAGCCCTCAGTCACAGTCAGTTGCAATTGGGCCTTGACTGCGGCGGTGAGACTAGCAAAGCGATCGTTGTCAGTTTTTGGTGCCGGTGCATAATCGGCAATATCTAGCCAGCGGTGACCTAGTAACGCCAGCGGCGCCTCAACGTCGGCGGCCAGCTGTGGCTCTACCGCAGTTAACTCAAATAGGCTGTTCAACAATGCCGCCATCTCTGCCAATAATTGCTGCTGCTGCTCGGGCGCGCTGGCTACAGCCAGTGCCTGTTCATCGATGGCCTGTTGTTGTTGCTGGTGCTGAATAATCACGCTATCGCAGGCCCCCTGCAGCGTAACTACCTGGGCGCGTTGCTCGTCACTAGCACTGTCGGCATAGCCCTGCCAGTGCTCGAGCAATTGAGCGAGCGTTGCCCGATACAGTTTGTCAAAGTCTTTTTTACTGAGGCTTTCAAGCCGGGGGATAAATTGTTCAATCGACGCCTGTACTGCCAGTTGTTGTTGCTGCTGGTCCCGCTGCTGATCCAGTTTATCCCGGACAATTTTAAAAACTGCCTTATCTTTGCTTTTACTGTGTTTGTGTAGAGCTTTTAATTGCTCGGCATCGTCAATTTTATTGGCTGCCAACTGCCGAACCTGGGTCAGGGCAGCCGTTGTTGCCAGGGTAAACAACAAGTCATTATCATTGCTGTGCTCCAGTGCCTGTGCCAGCCACTGACTCTGTTGACACAGCTCTAGCACTGACAGTTGCCGCGCCAAAGCGGGTTGCTGCTCGGCTAATTGCTCGACGCTGGCCTCACCACTATCGATAAGGGCTGCGACGCGTTTTCTGCTCTGAAATTGTAGTTTGTTACCGAGGCTGTCATCAAAGGCCAGTTTGATCGCCTGGGCAAAACCTGCTCGGTCTATCGTTCCCAGCCTCAGGGCCTCGTCGTCCGCATTGATAATCGCCGCCCGCTGTTGTTGCTCGTCCAATAACACAAGCTCGTCAACACGTTGTTCAAGGGTTTTTTGTACCGGCTTTTTTTTACGAAATAGTTGAGAAAATACGGACATTCAGCTGCCTTTTTGGTGCTTTAATAGTAAGTATGGCGATTCGGTAACAATCATTCGATTACGCTCGCAATCAACCCCTAGCGATCACACTATCAGTTTATCATCTCTTATCGACGATCTGCGGTGCAATTCACGCTATGGCTGTTGCTGTGTTGTATATTACCGTCTCCGGCAAAGTCGAGCAGCTGCTGCTACCGTTATCAATACCGCGGACGAGCACGGGCGTATGGTAGCCTTGTACGCCGCCGCCGGCAATCACGTATAACAGCAACTAGGGTAGACCCGCTCCGGGTACTGCTACCTGTGCGATCTCGATCTTGCCACTGCGCCGTCCCTGCATCAGCGCAGGACTGGATTCTTCGGCGGTCAGCGCAAACAGTGTCCTGCCGTCATCGCCGCCCAACATACAGGCAAAAACATTGCTGGAGGGCTTTAACCGCTGGCTAATTTCGCCTCCCGCCAACACTCGAATCACTTCACCAGTAGCCGGAGAGGCCACCCAAATAGCGCCCTCTTGATCGAGACAAATACCGTCCGGTACCGCCGGGGCAATATTGGCCCACAGCCGCGCGTTATGGAGACTGCCGTCGTCGGCAATATCAAACGCGGTAAGCCGGGCGCCAAAAGTCTCGGCGACAATTAGCGTGCTACCGTCGGCGGTGATCACCATGCCGTTAGGAAACAGTAAATCTGTAGCGACCTCGGTGACTATGCCGTCGCCATCGACTCTGAGCAAGTTGGTGCTACAGTGCTCGGCGCCGCCGTGAAGATCAAAGCCAAAATTGCCAATATAGCTGCGCCCTTTTGCATCCGTTACCATATCGTTGCAGTGAAAACTGGCTTGAGCCGATAAATCCGCCACTTCTGAGACCTCGCCCTCGCGCAGTCGCATTAACTTTCGGTCTTCCATCGACACAAACAACAAGCTGCCGTCGATGTCGAACCCTAACCCTGAGGTATCACCGGCGGCGCTGTGCACTAGGCTTTTGTTACCCGCTAGGTCGACGGTGAATATTTTCCGGTCATGCATATCGGAGAACCACAGCTTTCCATTGTGCCAACGGGGGCCCTCGCTAAAAATCAGCCCCTCTAACAACACCTTAAAATCACCCATAGTCCCTCCTGCTTGTACTGTAAAAATACCGTCATTTAACCGCAGATTTTATTCTTTAGTCTGTATTTAAAACCGAAAAATGCCTCGATCGCTGCTATACAGAACCGACTTATTGATGAACGCCCAAGCCTCTGCTAGCGACTATGTTGACCTGTTCTCGACTAAATTTCAAATGAAGGTCGCAGTTGCTGGTGCCCGCCCACACAGTCACCCTAGCTTGCAGGGGAATCCATAAGCCAGTCTATAATTTTATTATTTTCTTCGCTCGGATAGCTGTGGGACAGATCTGCAATAGCGCGGTACTGAACGTCAGCCCCAGCACTGCGCAGCGACCGGTAAGCCGTTTCAGCAACATCAATAGGAAACATCCAGTCCAACGCGCCGTGGGTGATATATACCGGTAAATTTTGCAACCGCGCGCGATCGCAAAACTCCAGCAGCAGCGGATGAAAACTGGCTGCGATCGGTGCAATATGGGTGAAGGGTGAGGATGCCAGCAGACCACTCACATAACAAAAAGTGCCTCCGTCGCTCATGCCCGTCAACAGTATACGGCTCTCGTCGATAGGCCAACGCTGGCGAACAACATCGAGTATGGCGGCAATGTTGGGGCTGTCACAATCGTCGCCGGACAGCGACCAGCTGGCACCGATAGAGCTGGGGCAAACTAGAATAGCACCCCTCGTTCGCGCCTCTCGCAGCCAGCTCCACAGAAATTGGCGACCGTGGCCGGCGCCACCGTGCAGCGCCACAATCACCGCCATGGGGCTGTTCTCTTCATAGTACTCCGGCACATACAGCGAAAAGCCGCCGCGCTGCGCAAGTGCGTTTTCGGCATGCATTACCCCGCAGTGGGCCTGGGCACCCTCTAGCGCCGCTAGTTTAGCGAGCAGGTCACGGTGCTCAAGATAGTCATCATTAATAAAAAATCGACTAACCGGCTCAAACTGGTGAACCAGGGGGTACAGCGTTTCCAGCGCCCTAGGGAGTTTACCGAGTGCACGGTAGGCCGCCATTATCGGCTGCGCATGCGCCGGCGCAGCTTGCAATTCAGTACAGGCACTGCTGGCAGCTTCACAGGTTTGCTCCAGCTGGCTGCTAAATTGCTGTAAATGCGGTGGCCACTGAACCTTGCTAAACGCCTGTAATCGCTGTTGCAGTTGCCGATCCAGTGCCCGCAGATCAAAGTGCTCGATCAGTGCCTGCAGTTGTGGCGGATGCAACTGCCTAGCCACTAACTGCAGCGTCCTCAACACCGACAATAACTGCGGTACTAACTCGCTAATGGCCTCTAACATAGGATCCTGTTCAGTCACTGCCGTCACCCCTATGATTCTGCTCTAGTCCATTAACCCCCGGCAAGATACAACCCTCGCCCACTGGCCAACAGCTTATGCTCGCTGCCAAAAAGTTCACTGGAGGCAATCGATGTGCGCCGCCCTTTTTTTACCACAGTGCTGACAATACGCAAATCGCCGGGCAGCGCTGGTCGATGGTAGTCAACCTGTAAGTCGGCAGTTGCCGCCACGTTGCCACCACAGGCTAAAATTGCATACAGCCCCGACAAATCAATAAGCGAGGCCAAAATACCGCCGTGGGTCGACTGCGTGACCGGGTTTGAGACCAGCTCTTCCCGCCAGGGCAGACGCAGCTCGATGCCATTGTCAAATACAGCAACCGCTTCTATGCCGAGCCAGCGCTGATACGGTGAAATCAATAATGCCTTCTGCAGTGTTTCCAGATCCATAAACCTCCCCTTTTGCATGGATTGTTGCCGGTCCTAATCTAGCGTAATTACCTCGTAATTGAAACGTGGCAATATTGAGTTTTTATGTACTTCACAGAGCACCGCTATCACCACCGCAGTATCTAGCTACACGGCATTACGGCGCGATCTCTAGCAATAAATCTGCTCGAACCCCAGCTCCAGCAACCTATTTTTCGACGACAATAGCTGTGCTAGTATGTGGCTATGTAGCCATTCTTTAGGAACATGACATTGAATAAAATTCTTGCCGAGCGAAACATCGGATATTTGGTTAGCGACATATCACGTATGATCCGAACCGAATACAACCGCGCAATGAAACCGCTAGGCCTATCCTCCCCGCAGCTGCGCATGATTATGCAATTGCGGCGCAACGATGGACTAACCCAATCAAAAATTGCCACGCTGCTTTCTGTGGGTAAGGTAGCGGTCAGCGGCCTGATCGACCGAATGGAGACAAGTGGCTGGATCGAGCGGCGCAGCGATCCCACAGACCGGCGCAGGAAATTAATATATCTCACCGACAAAGCCCATACCATCGATCAAGAGGCATTTACTAAAGGCGTTGAACTTACGCAAAAAACGCTTAATAATCTCGATCTGCAACAGCGCAACGACCTAACTGAATTATTACTTATCGTCAAAAACAATTTGCTGTTATTGGAAACACCGCCCCAGGAAGACTCTGTCGAGGCAGACAACAGGCTTTAACAACAGTCGCGGGTTTTATTGTCGGTCGATGACAGACCCTGTTTCTAACTACCAATACCCGCGGTGATAGTATTCACTGGCGTTATTGATGCATCCAGCCCAGCCACACAATAACAGGAGCCACTATGTCGACAACAATGACTATCGAGCAGCGCGAGCAGTTTCTGGCAGATGTTCGTATTGGCGTTCTCAGTATCGAACAGCGCGGTCGTGGCCCCTTAACGGCGCCAATCTGGTACGGCTATGAGCCCGGCGGCAGCCTGTGGTTTCTTATCGGCCCCGACTCGCGTAAGAGTCGGGCGCTAGATCATGTCGAGCGCATTAGCTTGTGTGTTCAATGCGAACAGCCGCCCTATCGCTATGTCAGTGTCGAGGGCCCAGTTATCTCCCGAGCGACCTCGGACACAGAGCATCATTCCCGCCCGCTAGCCCAGCGCTACCTCGGTGAAGAACAGGGCAATGCCTACGTCGCCGCCACCTCCGAGCAGCCCAACTCGATACTCGTTCACATGCAACCCGAACGCTGGCTGACTGTAGATTATGGGAAAATGACTCTCGGCTAACTGCCACAGAAAAAACGCTTGCATCTTTAGCTCCGACACAATACTGTATGGATATACAGTATATTTGAACTGGGGTATTATGGCGGCGGTATTATGGCATCGGTAGAACAGCTTCTTCAGGACCACAGGCTCTGGCGCGGCAAAGATCATGAGCAGCAGCACAACGATGGCAATAGTGTTGCCACCGGTATTGCTGTGCTCGACCAACAGCTGCACTGGCGCGGCTGGCCCCTGCACAGCTCCACCGAGCTACTGTGCGACGACTGGGGCATTGGCGAGCTGAGTCTATTGGCACCAGTGCTGCGTCACATTAGCCAGCAGCAGGGGAAAATCGCCTGGTTAAACCCCCCTTATATTCCCTACGCACCGGCACTAGTGGCGCTGGGTATTAACCCGAGCCAGTGCCTGTGGCTGCGTGCAGATAGCGATGCCCAGTGGTGGGCCGCGGAACAGTGTTTGGGCTCATCGGCCTTCGACCTAGTACTGACCTGGTTTAGTCGTCAACAAAGTGCGGTCACCGCCTATCGAAGACTGCAGGCGGCGGCGACAGCTGGCCAGTGTATGCACTTTCACTTTCGCCCCCTTGCTGCACGCCAACAGGCCTCACCAGCGCGATTACGCCTCAACTTGCACAGCTTGGAGGCACAACTAGAGGTCGAGGTAGTAAAGCAACCCGGTGGCTGGGCTGGGCAACGCTGTACGATCGAACGCCATGCTTCACTACTCTTTCAGCAGCAGTCGCCGCAGCTGTGGCCAACCTATACCGGCGACCCGCAGCCGGCAACACCGCGTTTAGCACCCCGCCAGCGAACAGCAACGGAACGAGGCGGAGTCTGGGCGGCCCTCGAATCAACAATACCCTTGCAACCGCGGAGCGAGCACTGAGCCATGTGGTGGCTTTGCATCCGCTTTCCCGGGCTGATGCTGGACAGTCTAGGCCTTCAGGCCCACTGCCAGCCGAGTGCGATTATGGAGCGACAAACCGTGCAGCAGGTCAACGCCGCTGCCGCCGCCCAGGGGGTTGCCGGCGGTCAATCTATCACGACAGCACTGAGCCTGTGTCCGCAGTTAGAGGCTATACCCCGCCAGCGACAAGCAGAGCAGCAGCTACTACAGCAGGCGGCGCTGTGGAGTTATCGCTTTTCACCGCTTGTTAGCATCGACACTGAGCAGGCAACACTGTATACCGAGCTGCGGGGAAGTCTGCGCCTATTCAAGGGCTTTAATCGCCTATACCACTATTACAGCCAGGCCTTTGCGCGCCGCAATATTCAATTTTGCAGTGGTCTGGCCTATACACCCAGCGCTGCATACCTACTGAGCTATGCTCCCGAGCCGCCGGCATTTTATCGCCGCTCGGCGGGAGAGCTCGACCGTCAGCGCATTCTACAGCAGCTAAAACGCCTGCCGGTAACACGACTACCGTGTAAAACACAGATCATTCGAACCCTTCAATCCAGTGGCATCAAACAGCTCGGCCCACTATTTTCACTGCCAGAAGCGGCACTGGGAAAACGTTTCGGGGCAGATTTTTGCCAACTTATAGCGTATTTAAAGGGCACTCAACAGGAACTCAGGGCGCCCTACCAGCCTGCAGAAACCTTTTTTAGTCGCCATCAGTTCAACGGCACTCTCGACAGCAAACAACAATTACAGCGCCCCATGCAGATGTTACTGGCAGAGTTGAAAATCTATTTACGGCTGCGCCAGTGTATTAACCATGGGCTTCACTGGCAGCTTTATTACAGCGACGGTGGCGAGGATACCCTACTTGTCCACAGCTCCCACCGGGTATTCCAACAGCGGGCGTTAATGGAGTTAAGCCGGCTAAAACTCGATAGCTTCACCCTGCGAGCCAATGTCGAATCGATCTCTCTACGTTGTGACCAGTTCGAAAGTAGTATTGCCAGTAGTGACAATCTGTTTGCCCTGGTATCGGGGTCAAAAGCCGGCACCGAGCGGGAGGAAAACTATCGGCTAGTGCTGGATAAATTACGCACTCGCCTGAAACACTGTTACACGCTCAGTGAAAAGAACCATTTGTTGCCAGAAAAGGCCTGGGGGGCGGTGGACGCGCAGGCGCCGCGGCCAACAACACTGCCATTGTCGCCTATCTCAACACGGCCGCTGTGGCTGCTACACGAGCCCAAGGCGATTTCGGGACAGCACCACAAGCTATACTGGAAGGGACCCTTACAGTTATTGCAGGGCCCCGAGCGCATCGACAACGAGTGGTGGCAGCGGCGTCAGGCCCGAGACTATTATGTAGCCCGCCATCAAAGCGGCACGCTGTATTGGGTTTATAAAGACCAACTCAACCACCGCTGGTTTGTACACGGGCTGTTTGCATGAGTACTGGCAGCAGTATCAATAATAATGCCAATAATAGCGCCGCTGGGCCCTCCCGAACCGAACCGGTTCAGGACGCCACAGCCGGCAGCTACGTAGAACTACATTGCATTAGCAATTTTAGTTTTTTGCGCGGAGCCTCGCACCCGGAAGAGCTGGTCAGTCGGGCCGCCAAACTCGGCTACCGCGCGCTGGCCATCACCGACGAGTGCTCCCTCGCAGGTATTGTCAGAGCCCACACTGCCGCTAGGGCCTGTCAGTTAAAGTTGATTATCGGCTCTGAGTTTGTTCTTGCCGAGGGTACTCGCCTGCTGTTACTGGCACCGGACCTGGCCGCCTATAGACAGATCTCCGCACTGATTAGCCGCGCCCGGCTGCGTAGTCCCAAGGGCCAGTATCATATCGAACTGGCAGACTTTCTGCGCGAAGAACCCCGCTACCTAACGATTTGGTTGATCGATGACAATACCAACAACGAGCCTATTGCACAGCAGCTGCGAACAAGCTTTGCGCACAATTTGTGGATGGGCATTGCCCTTTCCCGCCAGGCCGGTGAGCAACAGCGCTATCTGCGCTGCTATCAAATTGCCAGTCGCTATCGCATCCCAATGACCGCCTGCGGCAATGTGCATATGCACTTGGCCACCCGCAAGCCGCTGTTAGATGTGCTGACTGCGATCCGCCGTAATACCACCATCGGTCAATTGGGGCGGGCGCTACAGGCCAATGCCGAATTGCACCTACGGCCGGGGCCCCAGCTTGCCAAATTGTACCCACCGGCACTGATCCAGACGGCCAATGCTATTGCCGAGCGCTGCCATTTTAGATTGGACTCACTGCGCTACCAATACCCCGACGAAGTGGTGCCTCCCGGGCGCAGTGCCGGTAGTTTTTTACGTGAGCTAACCCTGGCCGGGGCCAAACAGCGCTGGCCTGAGGGTACTAGTGCCTCGGTGCAGGCACTGCTTGAGAAGGAATTGACGTTGATCGCAGAGCTGCGCTACGAACACTACTTTCTCACCGTCTACGACATCGTACAATTTGCCCGTAGCCAGAAGATTTTATGCCAGGGACGAGGCTCCGCCGCCAACTCCGCAGTATGCTACTGCCTCTTTATCACCGAGGTAGACCCGGCCCGCAGCCAGCTGTTGTTTGAACGCTTTATCTCCAGAGAGCGGGACGAGCCTCCCGATATTGACGTCGACTTTGAACACGAGCGGCGCGAAGAGGTGATCCAGTATATTTACCGTAAATACGGTCGTCAGCGCGCAGCCTTAGCGGCAACGGTTATCAGCTACCGACCCCGCAGCGCGGTGCGGGATGTAGGCAAAGCCCTGGGACTGGACCAAAGCGTGCTCGATAAGCTAGCTAAGTCCTTGTCCTGGTGGAGCAAGCCCGAACAGCTGCAACAGCTACTGGGCCAGACTGGGATCGCCGGGGTATCGGCGCAGCTTTTTCTGCAGTTGCTCGAGGAGATACTAGGCTTTCCACGACATTTATCCCAACATGTGGGGGGCTTTATTATTAGCAGTGAAGCGATTAGCCAACTGGTACCGCTGGAAAATGCAGCGATGGACAATCGCACTGTAATTCAGTGGGACAAAACCGACTTGGAGTCTCTGGGTTTGATGAAAATCGACATCCTAGCGCTGGGTATGCTCAGCGCTATTCGCAAGAGTCTCAGTTATATTCCCGCGGCTAACAGCGCTGATAATAGCTATGACAACACCCATGACACTACTGAAAACGATGGCACAGAGGCCCGGCGTTTACAGTTGCAAGATATCCCCGCCGAGGACCCCGCCACCTACACCATGTTGTGCCAGGCGGACACTATCGGCGTGTTCCAGATCGAGTCCCGAGCGCAAATGAGCATGTTGCCCCGGCTGCGCCCACAAACCTTTTACGATTTGGTGATTCAGATCGCGATTATCAGACCCGGACCTATTCAAGGCGGTATGGTCCACCCCTTTCTGCGCCGTCGGCAGGGATTGGAGAGCGTGAATTATGCCAGCGAGCAACTGCGAGAAGTACTGGCGCGCACCCTCGGCGTGCCGATTTTTCAGGAGCAGGTTATTCAGCTGGCCATGGTCGCCGCCGGGTTTAGCGGCGGCGAGGCGGACCAGTTGCGCCGGGCTATGGCCAGCTGGGGCAAAAACGGCCGGCTGGACTTATTCCGCGACAAGCTGGTCAACGGTATGCTCGCCCGGGGTTACACCCTAGACTTTGCCGAGCGCCTATTTAGCCAGATGAAGGGTTTTGGTGCCTACGGCTTTCCCGAGTCGCACTCCGCCAGCTTTGCGCTGCTGGCCTACGCCTCCTCCTGGCTTAAATGCCACCACCCCGGTGCCTTTTACTGCGGTCTGTTAAACAGCCAGCCCATGGGCTTTTACGCCCCCGCACAGTTAGTGCAAGATGCCACCCGACACGGCGTCATGGTATTGCCGGTCTGTGTTAACAACAGTGACTGGGATCACCAGCTAACCGCTGGCAATTCCCTACGACTAGGATTTCGTCTCTTAAAAGGACTGTATCGGTCCACCGCTGTGCGACTGCGGGCGCTGCGCGCGGATAGACCGTTTCAATCGATGGCCGACTTACTGGCTCGGGTCCAGCTCGATCGCGGCGAGCGCAATGTGCTGGTGCGGGCAGACGCTTTCCGCTGTTTTGACAGCCACCGCTATCAAAGCCAGTGGCAGATCAGCGCGGTGGAAGAATACCGGCCGCTGCTGGCCACCGCCGAGACCCTCGACGACGGTATAGAATTGGCGCCGCCCAGAGAAGTTGACGATATCCGCTGGGATTACAGCTACAGTGGGCTAACCTTGCGCCGCCACCCGATGGCACTACTGCGCGATCAGCCCGCCTTTCGCCGCTGCGTTAAGGCCACACAACTGAGCACATTGAAGCCGGGTTCACTGCTGCAAATTGCCGGTCTGGTCACCTGCCGACAACGGCCCGGCAGCGCCAGCGGGGTGTTGTTTATCACCCTAGAAGACGAAACCGGCTATGCCAATATTATTGTCTGGAAAAACCGCCAGCAGAGCTATCGACAAGCTATTATCAGCGGCCGATTATTACTGATACGCGGGGCGCTGCAACGCAGTGACACACTGCCCGGGTTAAGCCCCGAGCAGCAAACCCCTGTGATCCATGTGGTGGCCAGCGTAATAGAGGATATGACTGCGGCAATGCCACTAAAAACCAGTTCTCACGATTTTCATTAGCGGTAAACCCAGCCACTGCCATATAGACAACAGCAAATACGTTAGACTTGCTGAACAATGAAAGTATTGCCACTGTAAAATACACTGGCCCTGCGGATGATGATTTTATACTGAAGGACTAGTACTGGTATTGCTGGTGTGTTGTGGCGGTGAAAATCAGCCTTCGCTGCCGACGAATTAACTACGCTGGTTCACGGACTGAAAATACACAGGGAGCACAGGTGGATTTAGATAACTGGCGTTAAAGCGTTATCCTCGACCAATCACCGCGGCGCCAATAGTGGCTAAATATAGCCGCTTGCCCGGCTCGAAAAACAAACTGGTGCAAACACCAGATGCCGATTAAACCAAAACCCAGATAGGGGCCCAGTATAAAGGCACCGGGCACCAGTAGACCCCACTGCGATATCAAGTTGACCCAGGTAACCCGCTTAACATCACCGGCGCCGTTTAACATGGTCGACAACATATAGCCGATACCGTTAATACAGATCATCGCCCCCAAAATACGGGTCGGTATAATCGCCAGCGCTCGGGTTTCTTCATCGTGAATCCAGATCGATAATATCGGCTCGGCAAACAGCCAAAATGGCATACCGAGTATAAACATACCCAGTATACCCAGTTTAATAACGTCCTGGGCCCAGCGCTTTGCCGCAGCAATGTCCTTCTCACCGAGAGCGTGACCCACCAAGGTGGCACCGGCTGTGCCCAAGCCCCAGGCCGGCAGCCCGACCAAATTAATAAAATTAATTAACACACTGTAACAGGCCAGTTCCATCGTGCCGACCCTACCGACAATACTGTAAGTGGTGGTCAGCGCCAGGGTATCTAACACCTGTTGTAGACCGGCGGGAATGGCCAGCCGCCTGACACTGCCTATTTCATCGCGGCGCGGCCAGCGACTGCAATAACCGTAGGGCTTACCGTGGCGAAGCCCCAAATATAAAAACATGCCGGCGCCTAGCAACGACGATAGTGCAGTGGCAAAACCCGCACCCTCGGCACCCATTTTAGGCGCAGATAAATTCCCAAAAATAAACATATAGTTAAACAATACGTTGGCCAGATGCATTAACAGCAGTGACGGGAAATAAATACGCGACAGCCCAATACCATTCCAAAAACCGGTATTGGCGGCAATAAAACCAACAAAAAGCGCCTGTATAATAAGCCAGCGGATATAGTCGACACCGATGGCAATCACTTCTGGGTCGTTATTGATTAGCGGAAAAATCCAAGGAATAGCCCAGTACAGCAGTGCTGACAACAGTGGTGCCGACAGTGTAATCATCAGCAGTGCTGCACTTAAATAGCCTCCGCAGGCTTGCAGCTTACCCTCCCCGCGGCGCCGAGACACGGTAGCTTGCACCGCAATCGAAAAGCCAAAAAAAATGCCCAGATAGACATAGGATAAAAACGAAGAAAAGCCCACCGCCCCCAGCGCCGCATTGCCGAGAGTACTCACCATGGCGGCATCGACCAGGCCCAGCAGTACGCCGGACACCATGCCACCCATGATCGGCAATCCTATATTAGCAATTTTTCCAACGCGCTCGGCAGTGATCAAAACAAGATTCCCGGGAAGCACGACACTGCCTAACAGCGCGTAAATAACATGTTAAAAAGGCACCAACAATCAATGCCAACCGTAGCCTACTAATAATCGTATGATCAAATGAAAATCAAGAAACTCTAACACCTCGTTTTCGAAAGGCCCGAGTGAGCACTTCATCGAGGTGGTCCAGGTCTGCCGATTCAATGTCGATAACGTCCAGCCGCTGTTGCTTATAGATTTCCTTGCGCTGTAACTGCGCCGTGAGACCAGCACCACTGTGCTGATCCCAGCATTCGATATAGAGTTGATGGGCGGGGATATAAAAGTCGGCAACATAGTCTTGTTCAAGCGGCAACCGTCGCTGGCAGGCGTGGGCGATACCCGCCAGATACAGCCAATGACAAATTTGCGCCCGGGATTGACTCACGTGCTGGTGCCCGTCAACAGCGCTGTAACTCTGCTCCGACTGAACCTGCGCAAACAAGTCATCAGCGGCAACGGTAGCCTTGTCGCCGTCGCCAAATAACACGGCGGATTCAGTCAGCGCCCGACCAAAAATAGCGTGCTGCAACAGAGTCTGAGGCCAAACCACGTAGAAGGTGCCGCTGCTCTCGTTTTCTAACTGGGTGCCACCGATCTGCTCGCCGGCAGGCGTTAGCTCCCAGCCTTGAAAGCCATGTTTAATCCAGCCGAGTTCCGCCATCACCCGATTGACTTCCCTGGCATTTAAACCGCAGCTTTTCCCCAGCGAGGTGACGGTTATATGGCGACTGTCTTCTAACGCTTGTAACAGCGGATGCTCGGTCAGTTCGAAAGGCCAAACAATATAGCGACCATAGCGTTTACTGTGCACATATTCACCACCTTCAAACTCACCTTTGCCACTAAGCGTCCAACTGTCAGCCTCTTTTTTGATCCAGCCAAAATCTTTCAAAGTACCAAAAAGCTGTGACGAGGGCACCTGCAGTGACTTGGCCAAGGCACTGGTAGACAACTTGTGGGGGGCCGAATCCTCCGGTGGCGTAACGCTGTTACTCACCGTTTATGTAATCTGTGGGTAGCGCTGCTGCAATGCACTGTAGACAGCATCTCTGAAATTATCCGCGGCGCTATCGAGCTCAGCCAGTATATCTACCAAGTGTTCGTTGTCCTCTCGGCCCTGCCACTGCTTGATATAACTGCCCTCTTTGTAGCCATTGTCTTGGCGGAAAAAATTAAGCACATTCTTGCCAACATACTGACGGTAGAGTTCGTCGAAGTTCATACCTATCGCATGTATCAAATCCCAAAACAAGTACACCGAAAAGCCCTTCGATTGCAGACAATCACAGGCCAAGGACTCTGTAGCTTCCAGCACGCCCTGGCCTCGGTACTCATAATCTTGTAGCTGTTCAACCATACCCTGGGCAATGCTGTCGTAGTCGGCGCCGTCGACAAACAGCGCGCTCATACCAAAATGCCAAATATCGATAGCCTCTAACTTTACCTGGTCACTATCGGCGCTCTGTTTTTTCCACCACTTGTAACCCTGATGGTCGATCAACTCACCGCACTCAATCCAGGCCGCTCGGTACCACGCATAATTTTGTTGCGCCCAGTCCGGATGCACTTTCTTATTCATCTTATCTTGCATACGCAACATGGTGTTAAAGGCTTGTTTCATTAATGAGTCCCTAATTCGTTTTGGCTCTAAAGCTGACTGTTTAGTATAAACCCTATCGAGACGAATAGAAGTAACTAACAGATCCTGGACAACAAACTCCGGTAAATCCTGTCGCCAACGGCCTATCACGTACCAACGCGCTCCGACCGCCGTTGCCGCCACGGGACCTCCATGGGCGCTAATGTGTCCTTCGCAAAAAACAACGAGAGTCGGTTTGATGGGTAATTACCGCTCGCTTCGATAAGGGCAAACTGGCCAACAGGGCCTATGACAGCGAGCCGCCTGAAGGAATTACTCCTTATCCACAAATTCTGTGGATAAGTTGGTGGATAATAGCTGAATTACAGCCTGTAAGCCCGGCTAGGCGTAGTCTTTTACGGATTGGTTAATTTTTAACCAGCTTAAAAACACCAATAAAATCAATGCCTTAGCATGTTTGTATGCATGTACAGTGATAGTGCCGGTTTTTCCGTCTAATATACGGCGCACAATGTAAATTGTGTATAAACTTTGTTGTTAGAGTTAGTGACCAATGACCCACTAGCCCTTTAGTTTCGGTATTTCACTAAATTATTCACAATATAAGCTACAGTTTTATCTCCGCAAGGGTAAAATATTAACACCATAGATACCAATGAGCCCCTTATGCCGCCGTCACTCAAAACCACTCGACATTGCACGTTGCGCCGCTACCAAGCCCTACTCGTTACTGCCGCGCTGTTATTGGCAGTGCCAATCTGCGCTCAGCATCAACCGCCCCCGCCATTAACCGCCTCGGACATCATTACCCAACTGGAACGGCGCCTGGGTGGCACCGTCATTGCCGTGGAGCCTTCGGCCGACGGCTTGCGCTATCGTGTGCGAATGCTGACCGCTAAAGGTGAGGTTCGCATACTGAATATCGATACCCGCACAGGTAAAAAACTCGCCCCCTCATTAGCCACTGACACCCCATAAACTAGCTGAGCTGGCGCATCGAGCGGCGTTACCACCAGCACCCGTTACCGCCTCAGCATATCGCCGGCCCGCTGTATAACAACTACAGAGTATAGATAACGGATGGGAAGCGGCCCCGCGCCGGAGTCGTGTTGCTCACAGTTATGGGGAACTGCGGCGGGCGCTGGCCGGGCCAAGAATCAGTACCTAGTTGCCAGCTACTACGATGACGAATCACACAGTATTAGTCCCTAACCCTAAGAATAAGCGACTGGCTAGCGGTGGCCATTAATTGCCCGTCTTGGGAAAATAGCTGCATCTGGCCCTGCACAAAACCACCGTGGATACCTTGAATTTGAATATCGCACAACACCCAATCGGTTTCATCGATGTGCCGATAGCGAATAGTATTGTCCAGCGAGTTGCCGCCGGCGTTGCGACCAATAGCGTGACCGATAGCAGAGGGGATGAAATCGGCAATAACCGCCAATACGCCGGAGTCGATAACTACCGCCCGGTCCAGCGGTCGGGCCCACAGTACCACATGACCGTCGTCGCTCTTGTCGCCGCCGGCACACTCTAGCCCTTGACGGCCTTTTACCACCCGCACTTCAAACTCGTTGTGTAAACCCGCGGCACCACTGCGCCAGTGCTCGCGCAACGGGCACTGTTCTGGCGCCGGTGCCGGTGGTGCGCTCACCCACTGCTCGGAGATATCCCCCGGACGACTGCCCATAGCGGCATTGACGGTGAATATCTCTCGAGCATCGACGTGCCCTATCACCCGGGCCTGGGTGGTGTACTTACCCTCGACCGGCACGTGTACATCCAAGTCTACTATCGCACCAGGTCTGGCATAGGACAGGTACTGGGCGGTGGCCCAAATAGTCGGGCGACCGGTGGTGCGCTCCATGGCGGTAATCGATGAGGCCAGACCGGCGCCACCAAACAAAAACGTGGAACCCTCCGGGCCAACACAAATCTTCGGCTCTACCGGCAGCAACCAGCGGTGAGGGTTGTGTGTTGCTTGTAAATCAAACAGCCCGGGGCAAACCACATCTGCATGTTGTTTGGCACCGCCAGGGCTGTGCTGTCCTTCATCTAACATTATTTTTTACTCGCTTAAAGTACGGAGAATAATTGGCGTATAGCGATCGATAGCCGACTAAGCTCGCCGGGGTAGTTTGACAAGATTATAACAGTTTAGCCTCCATTGCCGACCTCTATTGCTGCCTGAGCCGCAACTGTAAGCTAAGCGTAAACACATCCCGCCGCAGCTGTTTCAATAAAACAGCCCGCTGCTCGCTGCTAAGTGATTCATAGCTTAGTCGGTTAACGACTTCACTCACCGCCAGCAGCAACGGCCCCCACCTTGCGCCGGTGGCGCTAATACGCCGGGCAAATGCGAGTGCGCCCTCCTGAGTGCGACGGCCATAGCCCGCCGCACCCAAGCGCCGGCACAGCCCCAAGTATAATTGTACTTCGGCGCTGGACCGGGGCTGTCCTCGCCCTGCCAGCGACACCACCGCTACCAACGTCATCACCAGCGCCCCTACGCCAACTATAAACAACGACACTCGAAAGGCACTAATCTCTCCCAGCAGTGCCTTCATAACGTCCAGTTGGCGCCGGCCCTTGTATTGCAACACCCAACTGGACCAGTAATAACTGTAGGCATCCATTTGCAGTCGTACATTATTGAGCCAAGCGATGTCCCGAAAGCGCAGCGGTGATAACGGCGACTCCTCCAGGAACGAGCCCTCCTCCCTCAGTGCTCGCTCTAGCCCCTGCTCAATACGCCAGGGAGAGACCATACCGGTGGGATCAAATCGCACCCAACCGCTACCGGCCAACCACACCTCTACCCAGGCATGGGCATCGAACTGATGCACCAACACAGTGCCATTAATTGGGTTAACTTCGCCACCTTGATAGCCGGTAACTACCCGTGCCGGAATACCAACGGCGCGCATCAAAAAAACAAAACTGCTGGCATAATGGCCGCAGAAACCACGGCGGGTGTTAAACAGGAAGTCGTCGATGGAGTGTTCGCCCAGCAGTGGCGGTTTCAAGGTATAAACAAACTCTTGTTGAAAATAGTTCATCATCACTGCATCGACAAAAGCCCTATCATCCGTCGATTGGCGGTATACATTTTCCGCGTAGGCTCGGGCTTGGGGATTGCCCGTAGTGGGCAACATAGTCTCTCGGCGGCGGATCTTGGACTCCAGTTCCAATTCGATCGTCGCGGACAGGTCCGAGATTACATCGACTTTGATCCGAGAGTGAATATCACCATCGCGAACCAGCCGGAAATCGTCTACTGCCAAGGTATGGCTATCATCGCTGTGGGCTAGGGCCAGAGTGAAGAGCCAGGGTTGGTGACTGGCCTCCTGCACGACGCTATAACGTATAGGCTCTTGCAATGACTGCAGTACTTCTCGGCGCGCTTGCGCGCTTAAAAAATCTTTGCGAAGTTTGCCCTGGCGCCAGGTCCTGCCATCAAAGGCTGACAATACCAAACCCCGCCAATACAGCTTCCCGCGCGCGGGTGGCGGGCCTTCGAATTGTGCTCTAAAAGCCAGCTCACCACTTTGCGCCAAGTCCGATATATCCCCGGGAGACAACGACTCACCAATGCCAGTGCTAGCCTGATGGGAAGGCATCGGCACCTGCCAAAGCGGCTCGAAGCGTGGAAATATGATAAATAGCACCACCATTAGCGGCACTGCCTGGGCAAATAATACCGCTGTCTTGCGCAGGCTAATCCAGTCGAAACGTTGATAGCCCTGTTGGTGTAGTGCTACCAGTGCGGTGGTCACCAACATCACGGTGGCGAACACCAGTACCACCATGGCAAAATCTTGATTGAATAGAAATTCCGTCAGCGCGACAAAATACGCTAAAAAGATCACTAGATAGCCATCACGCCGACTGACCAATTCCAATAACTTAAGCGAGAACCCCGAAAATAATAGTGCTACCGTCGGTTCCATACCGATCAGGCTGCCGTAGCTTTGATAAATACCGACAAAGCAGGCCATCGACAGTAGCACTTTTACAATTTTTGGCGGGAAGGCCCAACGCCCCTGAAACACCATAATCCGCCAAAGTGCGCAGAGCCCGTACACTGCCAACACCCATAGCGGCAGCCGCTCAATATGTGGCGCAATGAGCGCAACCTGAGCTATTAAAATCCAGGCCAAAGCGTTTCTTGGAATATTCCAGGCGCTGGGCACTAGGGCGCGCCCCCACCGTTAAACTCTGCTAAGGCCGTTAAAGTACGTTGTAAATGGCGCTCGCCGTGATCGGGAGCAATAGAGACTGCCGGTAGTGTTAGGCCGTAGTCGCGGCCGGATTTTTCCAGTTCCAATACCTGATAACACAACTTTTGCAGACGTACTTCTACACTGCCATCGACATGCTCCCAGTCGAGCCAGCTGGAGTGTTGGCGGTAGGATACAAATTGCTTGCTCTGTAGTTCACCGCCCTTGGCATAGCCTTTCCAGAACAGATGCTTGGGAGTGTCACCGGCCTGGTACTGTCGAAACTGAAAAAAATCTTCAGCCCCCGGTACCGGGATTGACTCTCCGCTGTCGCTGGCGCTGACCGACTGGGCGCTGTATTCACAGGCCAGCGGCTGGGGATAAATCACCGCCGCCCAATCTAGCTCTATCCAGGTCCAGGCCCGCAGCAGGCCCAGAGGATAAAACGTTTCAATTTTCAACCGCCCCGGTTTGAACAACCCACGCCTCGGCGCCGCTAAATGTAGCTTCACCCGCTGCTGCTCCTGTGCCATTAACGTCACCAGTTGTGCTTCGCTCTCAGGCCAGTAAATATTGATGTCGAAGTAACTTTTGCTACCTTGGCGGGAGATTAGTAATTCAAAGGGCACACTGTCGCCCAAAAAGGCTGGGCCAGCGCCCAGTGCCTGAAAGCTGAGCCCCGATAAATTGGCAAAAGTATGCAAGATGGTGACGATAAATAAACTGCTGAGAAAAAAAACCAGCGCAAAGGCCATATTGTTCTGGTAGTTAATCGCCGCCACCAACATCACCAACAGCAACAGGGCAAAACACAGCCCGGCCCGGGAAGGAAAGATAAAAATAACATGCCGATCCAGGGTAATCGAATGCCCCGGCGGAATCTGGCGACTTACAAATTGTTGAAACCGGGTATCAAAAAACTGCCGGATTCGCTGTGCTGCAAATAATCCCATCAGCTCAAACCATTACATCGACCTGTTCTAGCAAACGCTGCGAAAGACCACTAGCGTCGCTGCGATAATCTAGCGAGGTACAGAGCCGGTGTTCGACCACCGAGGGTAATACCGTTTGTAAGTCCTCTGGTACTACGTGACCCCGACCGGACATGAGCGCCCAGGTTTTGGCACAGCGCAGCAGCGCTAGCGCGCCCCTTGGCGAGAGTCCAAAAGCGTAGTCTGCACTGGTGCGAGTCACTTCGACCAGTCGCTGCAGATAATCTAACAACCCCTCCGAGCAGTGAACCTCTAGTACAGCCTGCTGGATAGCAACCAGCTCCGTCTTAGCGATGATATTGCGCAGTTTCGCCAGCTTTTTAAAGCTCTCCTCGCCCAATAATAATTGTCGTTCGGCTGATTTACTGGGGTAGCCCAGTGACAAGCGCATTAAAAACCGGTCCAGTTGCGATTCAGGCAGCGGGTAGGTTCCCGCCTGCGTGGCCGGATTTTGCGTGGCGATAACAAAAAAAGGCGTCGGTAATTCCCGGGTGACGCCCTCAATGGTGACCTGCCCCTCTTCCATCGCCTCTAGCAGCGCACTTTGTGATTTGGGGGTTGTACGGTTGATTTCGTCGGCCAGTAATACCTGAGTAAACACCGGCCCCGGCACGAATTGAAACTCGGATGTGTTGCGATCGAACACCGACATCCCAAGGATGTCAGCGGGCAGCAGATCACTGGTAAACTGTACCCGCTTGTATTCCAGCCCCAACACTCGGGCTAAGGCATTGGACAGCGTTGTTTTCCCCATGCCAGGCAGGTCTTCAATCAGTAAATGCCCCTTGGCCAGTAGGCAGCATATAGCCAGTCGGACCTGCTGTTCTTTGCCGAGTAACACCGTACCCACTTCGGCAACAGCACGATCAATCAGTTTTTGCATAGCAGCCCTATAGCCTATTTGTCGACAGCCAGTAGCTGCGTCCACTGGCGCTTTTGTACTTACAGTTTATGTTGCCTCGTCATTGTGCAGACCGATAACCGTCTCGTCATCGTCGTCGTCATTTTGGCCTTTATGGTCGTCGCTGCGCAAGTCCGCCAACTTGTTTAGATACTCTTGTTCAACATTTCCTGTGACGTACTGCCCATTAAACACCGAACAATCAAATTGTTTGATCGTAGGGTTGCCCTCCTGGGAGCAGGAAATCAAATCCTCCAAGTCCTGGTAGATCAGCCAATCTGCACCAATCAACTCGCAGACTTCCTGCTCGGTCTTACCAAAAGCTATCAACTCCTCCGAGGAGGGCATGTCGATACCATAAACATTGGGGTAGCGGACTGGCGGCGCAGCTGAGGCCAAATACACCTTAGCTGCACCGGCATCTCTCGCCATTTGAATAATCTGTTTACTGGTGGTGCCGCGGACAATTGAATCGTCGACCAACATCACGTTTTTACCCTTGAATTCCAAGCCGATAGGATTGAGCTTTTGCCGTACGGATTTTTTCCGCTGGCTCTGACCCGGCATGATAAAAGTACGCCCTATATAGCGATTTTTAATCAAACCCTCCCGAAACTTGATGTCTAGATTGTGAGCCATCAACTGGGCGGCTATTCGACTGGAATCCGGTATCGGGATAATTACATCGATATCGTGATCGGGGCGCAGCCGCCGTACTTTCTCTGCAAGTTTTTCCCCCTGCCGCAGTCGGGTTTTGTACACGGATATGCCATCCATAATCGAATCGGGGCGGGCAAAATAAACATGTTCGAATATACAGGGGGAGACCTGGGCTACATCACTGCATTGACGGGAGTGAAAATTGCCATCGATGTCTATAAAAATTGCCTCGCCAGGGGCGATGTCGCGCTCCAACTGGAAACCCAGTACATCCAGCGCCACACTCTCAGAGGCGATCATATACTCCCTGCCTTTGTCACTGTCTCTGGAGCCATAGACTATAGGCCTGATACCATGGGGATCTCGAAAAGCGACAATACCATAATTAGCTATCAAGGTTATAACCGCATAGCCGCCACTACAGCGTTTATGGACTCCGGCAACGGCGGTAAAAATATCCTCGGCACTGGGTATTAGTTTGCCCAGACACTGTAACTCATGGGCAAACACATTGAGAATCACCTCGGAGTCAGAGTGGGTATTGAGATGACGCAGATCGGACTTAAAAAGCTCGTTGCTGAGCTGCTCGGCATTGGTCAAATTACCGTTGTGGGCCAAACTGATACCGTAGGGCGAATTGACATAAAAAGGCTGGGCGAGTGCCGGGCTTGAGCCCCCGGCCGTCGGATAGCGAACATGGCCGATGCCTATATTGCCCTGTAGCCGCTCCATATGCTTACGTCGAAACACGTCATTGACCAGACCATTGCCCTTGCGTTGGTTAAGCCGCCCACCAGACCAAGTCACCATGCCGGCGGCATCTTGGCCCCGGTGCTGTAATACCGTTAACGCATCGTATAGCTCTTGATTTACATTTGACTTGGCAACAATACCAACAATGCCGCACATGGCGTTAACCTCACAATAAAATTAGAATAAAATTTAATTTTCGACAACCGTTCCCAAGCCCCGCCAGAACCGTTGCACTACACCGCTAACCTGCCCAGCGACGCCTACTCAAATCGACTCTACGCTGTCGCCAATCATCGAGAACAGCTCCAGTAGTGCCGCGAAACTATCTCGAGACCACTGCTCCATCAGTAAAAATTCGGGAATAAGTAAAGATTGTTGCCACCAGGGATCTTGGTCCACTGGAATGACCAGCGGCAGCAACAGTAATAACGCCATCACAATAATTACGCCCCGCCCCAGACCAAAAACCACACCAAGTATTCGATCTGTGCCTCGCAGACCGGTAACTTTCACCAGTTCTGCCAACAGGTATTTTACCATCGAACCGAGCAGTAGGGTGGCAATAAACAGTGCGGCAAAGGAAAAGATATAGCGCAGTGATGCCGACGCTACAGAACCCTGCATTAACACCGCCAGCCGTTCGTGAAAGGATACCGCAATAAAAAATGCCGACGCCCAGATAGCTAGAGAAACAGCCTCTTTTACGAAGCCCCGGGCAATGCTAATTAAGCTGG